>Ga0209589_1001736_pt1 | contig 36593 bp, 17 predicted proteins | sample CowpeawhiteBW_FD_187525 | JGI IMG/M metagenome (GOLD analysis project Ga0209589, IMG submission 187525) | Root nodule microbial communities of legume samples collected from California USA - Cow pea white BW (SPAdes) (version 2) | ecosystem: Host-associated > Plants > Roots > Nodule | place: USA...
AAATATATATATATATATATATATATATAATATATATATATATATAGTATCGTTAATCAGATTATAATTGATCCCAAAGGTAACAAGAAAATACGCAAAAACTATAGAAAGCATTTTCCTTATAAAATATATGCATCTGGGTCTAGTGTTTTTACAAGGTCATTATATATATGTCATACGCGTGCCCATGCAGAGTAATATTATACCTAAATATACAAAAACTCATGATCCTCTATGGGAAACTCATTCAACAAACATGTTGACATAGAGCTTTCCAAATGGTCAACTACAGAATTTCCTCAAGAGTACGTTCTTGTTTACACTTCACTCGACGATCCATTCAGAACCAGTGCTTTCCGATTGAGCGCCAATACAGACATGGTACTATGTAGACTTGCTGGCGACATGTGTAAAAAACATCCAGTACGATGTCGTGTAAATATCACTGCTCTAAGAGACAGCAGAGGCGATTGCAGGTTTGGGGAAGTTGCAGTTTCTCAACAAGGGGATGAAGATCCATCAGTGGAAGAAAGCCCCCACAAGAGTTGACTGCAAAGGTTGAAAGTGAATTTGAAGGAAAAGAATATACCCTCTTGAAAAGAGATCAGACACCTTCTGCAAAAGCTAAGAGAGCCATTAACAAAGATGCACAAGCTACAGGACTGATTAATAATATAGGTGGACACACTCAAGGTTATTTCAATGGTGCTATACTTAACAATGTCAAATTTTATGGACCACTGTAGCTTCCACGCACTGTGTGATCATGATTTTATTCCCATATATATTATACCAATTATCGCTCAATTATATATAGTTGAGTTAGACTAATTCTGATAAATATTTGGGCATATAATTCTTGGGGCCAAACACCACTAGATCTTGCCTACACAAAAGTAAAATTATGCTAAGAAAATAATCTTATTATGGATTTACTAAAAATGTTCGTGATAATGGCCACGTAAGCAAAAGACTCATTCACCAAAATGGATGAATATTTACTAATATCGTTTGTTTCATGTGATTTTTTATATCCTTAAAAAATAGTTATGAGTACATGTGCTTAAAATTTGAGTTCATAACATTCTTTGCATCGTCATTATATACCGAGAGATCTTGATCAAGAATTTTAAAGGAGTTAAATTTTATCATTTGATTTGATCATTAGTATAAGTTTTGAAGAATGACTCTTCTATAAAACAGTTGAATTGTTAGATTGGATATTAGTGTAATGCTTTAAATGATTTAAAAGATATGAAGAAGGATAAAAAGAAATATAATTGATCTTGTTTCTATCTTTACGTATAATTTCTCCTTTATAACTTTTACAAAATAAATATATTATCTTATTGTTTATTGATGTATTTTTTTTTTACATATATTAAAAATATAATTTATCATGATTTAATAAAAGATTCAGAAACATAATTATTGGAAAAAAAATATATTATAATCAAGTTGCAATTAAAATCATGAGTATACAAAACACATAATACTTCATAACATGAGTATACTAATATTTCATCAAGTAAAGAGAGAGTTACATTTTTTTACTTCGAGATATGAAGGAAACAAATGAAAAATAAAAGCAAAAATAATGAGTATGTGTTTAACTTCATTTCTTCTTAAAAAAAACATGAAACTAAGAAATGAGTACAATTTTGTGAAAAATTCAAAAAGCAATGACAGAAAAAAATAAAAAATATCTTAATAAATATCTGATTTAATTACTCTTTTAGTTAGTATTTTTAGAAATGTTAAGTGGGTTTCCGGTATTTTTTAGTCTTAATTTAGTTCCAATTTTGTAGTCATAATTTGATATTTTTAGACGAAAACAGAGACCAAAAAAGTAATTAAACCTAAATATTTTTATTTTATATTATATTTGATTTTATATTTTATTATTTATTAACATTAAATGTTCTATTTTATAAAAGAAATATAAAAACACAATTTAATTTCTATCAATTTTTAAAATATATTATCTATACTAATGTGCACACAGGCGTTATCGCGCCTGTGTGTACGATTTTTAAAATATGAATGATAGTATGTTAGTAGGTGATAATAATGTAATATTATTAAGTTAATATATAAAATAAATTTATATTTATTAAAAACAAAGTGAAATGAATAGAGAAATTAATTGTTGATAAATAAAAAAAAGAAAAAAAGAAAAACAATTTTATTGAAAATATGCAAAAATAACTGTTAATTTTAAAAAATTTAATAAATAATTATATTTTAAAAGGTAGAATTGATATTATAAAATGTGGACACAAAAGAAGGAATCCCCTTTATATATTGTTATACATTATAAAAAATTTCAAAATTATATATATAATTTTAAAAAAAATCAAAAACATTTGGGGTCATGGTTTCTCCAAGCTTCTATAATGCTCGGCCGCTGCCATTATAGTCCATATTTTTAATGTAGACTATAAATCTTGAAAGTTAACTATGTATTTTAGATTTACTTAAAATTATTTTTCTATACTTAACCTGTTATTATTTCTTTTACTGTTCTTGAATTGTGGTTGGTTGAAAGTAACGTTTATCATTTTTGAATAGTTAAATATGGAAGCAGGTCGACAAAGTGGGATCATGATTCTATTCCCTTATATATTATATATTATAGCAATTATCGCTCCATTATATATAGTTGAGTCTAGACTAATTCTGATAAATATTCGGGCATATAATTCTTAGGGCCAAACAACTAGATCTTGGCTACACAAAAGTAAATTATGCTAACAAAATAATTTCATTATCAATTTACTAATAATGTTACTTTTTTAATCACTAGATCATAGTTGAACCCATCGAGTGTAAGAGAAAGACAACACAGGATTTCGGACAACTAATACAATGAGAATTTATGCATATGATACGACACATGCCACTAATTATTCACCATCCATTAATTATTTAAATAATATTAACAAAAATGACTACATAAATTAAAATTAATGAATATATATAATTAATTAGTAAAAGTAAAAATTGAATTAAAAAAAACATTAAATTTTAAAAAATTAAAATGAAAAAAAAAAAATATATATATATATATACTCGTAGATCTTGACAAAAATTGTTGGGAGGAGTCAAAATAATACATCAAAAGTTCATATATTTAATTATTGTTAATTTTATTTAATTAATAACAATGATTAAATGTATAAATTTTAGATTTATTATTTTAATTCTTTCAAAATTATTAATACAACTTTATATATATATAAATTACCGTCAAAACCCTTGGTTGTACTAATGAATCTACAAATATAAATTGATCATATAAAAGACACTTTTATAAAAGGGTTTACAACATGTTTTTATACTTGATAAAATTGATATATTTTTCAAGGTAAATTTATCAAGAGAAACCATATTAATAAAACATAAACTTAACTAATATATAGGATTCATCTATTTCTGAAAAAAAAATATAAATATATATATATATATATATATATATATATATATATATATATATATATATATATATATATATACCTCTAGAAATTCCTTTGGTGTTGATCCACCCAATTTTTAATTCAAAATATTATTTTATTTTCGTTACCAATCTTCTTTCTAGAATATATTATCCAGTGGCGGATGTTTTGAAGGGCACGTAAGGGAGGGGCCATGGCCCCCTCCCAAATTTTTTTTAATTTTTTTATATTATATGTAATTTAAAATATTTTAATTCTTTTTAAGAAGTTTAAATTATATGTAGTTTATATTAAAAAAATATGATTATTAAATTAGGTATTTTTTTAATTTTTTATAAAGTATAACATTTAATAATAATAAATGATAAAACATAAAATTAAGTATAATAAACATTAAAAATATTTATTAAGATACATCTCTTTTTATTATCTTTTTGAGTTTTTTTACATATTAGATTTATCTCTTATTCTCACATTTTTTTTATTTTAAAAAAAAAAAGTTGGATACAAACTTATTATTTTTTTCTTTTAATTTCATTTTTTCTCTTTTACTATTGAAGAAAAAAAGGAAATTCTCATGTCTTATTTCATCCTGAAATATTTGTTTAATAGTTAGCATTATCTTTTATCTCATGAATCTTATATTTATTTTTTATGAATATAGAAGTAAAAGTAATGTATGATGTGTTTTTTCATAACCGATTTTGAATTATGATTTTATTATCATAGATTTTTTTTAAGAATTCTCATTTTTTTTATTAGATTGTAATAAATTATTTTTTGATTTTAATCATTTTTAGGAACTCTCAATCTTTTATTAGGTTGTGATAAATATTAATGAAGAATAAGATAATAGATGCATTGTTTTAAAGTGATAAAAGGAAAGCTACATGTGAAGATGAAAACAAGACTAATTCAATTTTTTATATATTCTGAAACATAATACTAATGATTATATTGTTCAATTAGAAGATTCTTTTCTTAAAGTTCAACAAGTTTCATGAAAAATTTCCTATTAATTATTTAGAAAGGTTTTCATATTTATATTAAAAGAAATAGTTGAAAATTTTAGTTTTTATTTAATTATTGATGAGTTCAAAAATTTAAAAAAACAATCTTTTAGATATGTGTAATTTGTTTTGTAATTACATCTATATTAAATTATATATTAATTTTGATTGTATAGTGATAATAATTAAAAATATAAATTTTGAGTAATTTTTTAGCTCCTGATGGGCAAGATCCGCTACTGATATTATCATCAAAGCATCTACTTCGATTATTTTCACCACACATTGATTGTTGTATTCTTCATTCGCTTTCCCATATTTGTTATTTTATTACCTTGCACCATAAAGAGTTATTTTATGGTAGCATACTCCATTTTCCATTTACCTAAAAGGGTCTCTTCAGAAGTATCTTTAACACCTAATCTTTAAACTTCTTTCAATTTGCATTTGTTCTTCCACTTCACCCAGCATATTTTCTTATTCTGTAGTTGATTTATCTTTTTTTGTCACTTTATTTATGATCTTAAAAAAGGAAACAAAGTGCAATGTTCTGCATATTGCTCAATAAAAAACTACTATGGAAATATATAATATGCAGTTGCTTGTAAAATTAAATTAAACATGTCAGTCTTAACATATTTTCTAACATTATTCAAATAATAATTTTAAAGATTGTAATTTTTTTACTTTATTTTTACTATGAGTACATTTTTTCCTTAATATTATATATAATTCCCAATACACCGACAATTTTCAAGTGATATTAACCATTTGTTGGCACCAATCAATCTATGTAAGAACACCTGATAACTTTTCTTGATGTGTTATGGTAATATTTATGTTAAGAAATTTAAATACGATTTTTTTTTTAAAAGATTTAGTAACATATATAAAGAAAAAGATTTATAAATTTATTGTACTAGTATTTTGGGTTGGATGCAAGGTTAATCTTTTATATTGAATTTTGATTTATATCTCATTAGTATTAGATTTGTTTCGACAATTTTTTTTGAAAAGACATATCATTCACTATTTTTCAAATATGATTATATATAATATTTGTACTTAAATTCATTATCCATTTATCTTTCTTTTTAAAAAATTGACTTTAAATTAATTCAACATTGCAAATTCAACTTATAAGATAAGATTTGCCTTCACTTATATATTATAAATTTAGTTTATTTATATAAATAAGATGAATTTATGATATACAAATGTCCTGTAAACTTTCTATATCACCAAAACTATGATCCCAAAAGAATCGTCATAAAAAAAAGTCATTTTTGTTAGAATATAGATGTAGAATTTACAATGCATTCACTCACCGTTAATGTATATACATATCGAACTTAAAACTAAATATTAATAAGTAGTTCAATAGGTGTCCAATAATTGGTGACATGATAGGTCCAACAAATAATTATAAATCTCGAGAGACTTGTGATAATTCTGATATTATCTTAAAACTAGATTATAAATCTAACTCACTTTTTATTTAGGGAAATTATACTATAACAATTAAATTTTGACAAGTTTCTCTTATAATCTGAGTTGTTATCTTTTAAGTAGCTTTCATTTTTTTCATTTTTTCATTTTCCTATATTCCAACTCCACTTAAAATATGTCAACTCAAGTTGTAAGATAAAGTTATCAAAATTTAGTTGATATAGTATCATTATAACTTTTTTTTATTTGTAATAGAACGGTTTCTTTACTTTTGGTAGTAGAGGCAATCATTGTATAATGTTCTAATAACTCCCAAAGAAAAACGCTTTTTTTTTTCTTAATTAAGTGGGCCAATAAATTGATATATAAGAAGCAACAAGAATACGGATTCTCCATGTGTGGTTCTCTTACAAAGTAGCAATGTTATTAATATACTCTTACCCGTGAGGTAGCAAACATCCTGGAGTAGCGCAGGTGATAGAAATGCACACCCTAGCCACCTCCATGGCCAACAACATACCCAACACACAGCTCAAGTTTGATAGGTACAAATATTCCAGTTCAGAATTTCCCGAAGAGCATGCTGTTATATACTCTTCACACGAGATCGAAACCAGAACCAGCACTTTACGATTGAGCGTCAAGAGAGACATGGTGCTATGCAGATTTGCTCACGACATGTGCAAGGATCACCCGGTACGATTTCATATGAAGATCACTGCTCTAAAAGACAGCAACGGAGTTTTCAAGCTCGGGGAAGTAGTGGCCGGAGACGGGACTGACCGAGATCTAAGACCATTCCCGAACAGGTAAAACCCTAGTTTTAAGTTAAAGACTTACAAATTATTTATTATTAATATATTTCTATTAAATGTTGTTTTAGGATTCCGAAATTCTTGAACCGCTCCGGCGGCGGAGAACGACCGGCAGCGGTGGAGAAGGAGCACGCACGGTTCACCTACAGGTGTGAGGAGGGAAGTGGTGATTTTGGTGTGAAGAGCGGATATGATTGTGAAAAGTGGAGGTTTTGTCATTCCTATGACGGTGGTGAGAGAGGAAACCTAACATATTTTGTGAGCATTTGGTGCAATTCTGATACAGGGCTTAGTGTGCTGCTGGTTGGGCCTTTTATGTGCGACGGCAAAGGTGGACGTTTAATGATGAGTAGGCGTGAGGTTTCAGGAGAACCCCCGAAAGAGTTGATTGCAAATGCTGAGAGAGATTTGAAAGTAGGAAAAGAGCATACCCTCTTGAGAAGGAATCGGTTTCAAGATAACAACGATGATCGAAAATCTAGTTTGTATGCTCTCACGACCGAGATTAGACATCGTAGGGAAGAAGGTACACGAGTGATGAACATTAGGAGAGAACGCGCACAGGAACAAGGAAGAACATATGGAGGTGAATCGCCACGAGCTAGAAGTGATTCTGAAAACTTTTGTGGGAGGAATAGCGGCTTGCAAATCCTACAAGGGAAAGAAAAACCAAACGGAGAAATGAGGATTAGTTCAGAAGAAGCTGCCAGAAGAATGGTACTAACCAGGAGGTTAATAGAGAGGTGTGAAGTGGGTAAGAATAGAAGTGCAGAAGGTGGGGCAGAAATTAATGGCGACGGGGATTCAGAAGGTAGCGTGATAAATTTTTCGGGTGGTGAAGGTAACGAACTCATTAACAATTCAGTTGGACACAGTACTCAAGTTGCTTTCTATGGCCCTGTGTACCTTTCGTTAAAGGGTCACCCGCAGCCCCTTTTTCCTTCTTACTATTGAAAACGTATACATGTAATACAATTCGGATACATACTTAACGATAGATATGTTGTTGTTTCTCAAGTTTTTCAACAAATTTTAAAATTAGTCTTTTTTTATTTTATAGTAATTTAATTATTTATCTTTATAAATACGTAAATTTAAATTTTTTTATCAATGAAAATGTGTCAAAAGAATACTGTATAAACAATTCAAAATATTAGTAGTAGAAATCACATGAATTTCACCGGAGAGAAGAGAGAAAGCGTGTTCCAAACATCTAAAAAAATAAATTAATAATTTAAAATATGTTCAATAAATATGCTAGCTGATTTTCTTAAGGTAATAAGAATCAGAATAGTATTCTACACTAAGCTAAGGGAGAATCAGAATATTATTCAACACTGACATATTTTAATAATTATTGCTTATACTTTTTTAAAACCAAACTTTTTGGTTAGCTAGCATTTTTTTATATCAGAGACCAAAATATGTGGTTAAGTAAATTCCTTTAGAAAGTGACAGGTTTAAACAATAAATCCTTCACAATGCTATGTAAAATTCGAAGTAATGTATGTCCGGACCGTGTGAAAAATAACTATAGTATATATGTCCATACAATTATATATGCACCACTAAAATTAACTAATATTGAAAATACAAAAAATAAAACATCATTTCATTGTATTTTTAAACTTTTGTAATCATGTACAAAATAAAATGTTTTGGTTACTAATATTGTTTTTTCCGAAATGAGTTTTTGACAAAAAAAATTAAGACAAACTTGACAAACTTTCTATAAATAAATTAAAATAGATTAATTATTTATTTTTTAATCAAAATTAAGTAATAAAGTAGTACTTTTTTTTACCAAATAAGTAATTTGTCAAACTTTGTTAAAATTTTATTTTCCAATTAATAAAAAAAAAACTTTAAAAAATCAATTTGGATGAATATCACTCAAAATAACTATATATAACATTAATTAAAGATAACGTCAATGTAAATCAATAAAAACCTCTTTCAAAGTTAGATGACAACATCTTACAATTTTTTCCTGAAAAATAACTTTAACCAACATTAATTAAAAAGCATCACAAACTAATAATTTTGAATCATAAAGTATTTTTTAATGTTAAAATAATTTTTTTATTTGATAATAATTAATATACTCTATCCATATAAAAAATTAATATCTTTAAACTATTGTTTTATAAATAAAGTATTTAAAAGGTAAACACACTTCAAAATTAAAATAAGTCAAACTGAGTATATTTTAATTTTTTTAAAATATGCAAAACTTTTCTATCTAAACACAATCATAAAAATCAACCTTGATCTACTTGGTGATGTGTTGCTCATAAATATAGCTAATATATTTGTATTGCATCACTGTCGATGGTGCTACATATTGTCCACAAAGTGTTCCCATTTTCTTCACTAGTTTTGATTGAAAAATAAAGAGACTTAAAACCCATTTAACTTACAATGTCTATATAAATAAAATTTTCGCAGATAATTATTATTAAAGTCAAACGGTGTGAAGAATAGAGACGTGCTTATTCCTTTTATTTTCATATTTTGTTTAAGTTTATTTAGTCGAATAGTATTGCCTTTTGTTTAGAAGTTTTAGTTTGATATAATTTTTAAAAAATTTTCAATTTCGTCCTAACTTTTAAAAGAGTGTTCCAATTAAGTTATTTAAAAAAAAAAATTATTAGCGTTGTTAATTGTGTACCATGTGTTAGCCTTATGGTTTTTTTCATTTTTTTTAAATTTCTTTTAATTTTTTTAATTTTTAATTTTTTTATTTTTAAAAAAATTATCATGTGTCAAATCTTTGGTGTGACACGTGGCAAGTTATCGCCCACGTGTTATTGTTTTGATTTCAATTTAGTTCTCACATGTGTGTATTTGTTTCAATTTAGTACACATATATGTTTATTTGTTTCAATTTAGTCTCCGCTCTATTTGTTTCAATTTTGTTCAAATATATTTTTTCAAAATAGAGAAATATTACAAAATTTATTATTTATATAAATTTTATATTGATATTTGTTACTAAAAATGACTTATAAAATTAAGTATTGAAATTTATATTAAAGTTTAGTGGTAAAAATCATGAATAACAAATTTATGTTTTTGTTATATTGATATTTGTTATACTAATGAATAATAAAGTTTTGGTAAATTTATTATTCATGACTTTTACCACTAAACTTTAATATAAATTTCAATATTTTGTTTTATAAGTCATTTTTAATAATAAATATAAATATAATATTTATATAAATAATAAATTTGGTCTTAAGGGACAGAGACAATATTTATTTATTTTGCAAAAAAAAAATATATTGGGACAAAATTGAAACAAATAGAGCAGGGACTAAATTGAAACAAATAGACATATGTGGAGACTAAGTTGAAATCAAGATAATGACCATTGGCAGGTACCTTACCACATGGTTGTACCTTGTCACGTGTCACACCAAGAATTTGACACGTGGTAACTTTTTTTTTTAAATTCAAAAAAAAGAATTAAAAAAATGTAAAAAACCAAAGGCTGGCACGTGACACGTCGTTAACGGCATTAATAATTTTTTTTTCTTTCTAAAAATGACCTAGTTGGAACACTTTTTTAAAAGTTAGGACAAAATTTAAATTTTTTTAAAAACAAATATCAAACTAAAACTTCTGAACAAAAGTTTGTACTATTCAAGTTATTAAACCTTTTGTTTACTATCATGCCACTAGGTAAGAGCCCATAGGCTGACATAAAACAAGTAATTACTTTCTCCACCCCATAGTTTTCTTGTGCAACTACTCATATGGGTAAGAAGACCAAGTTGCCTCTCATGACATTGTCATTCTCATTATCTTTTTTTATGTGTTGTGTCATTGATAAACTTAAAAAAATAATTTATTTTCGATTATATAATTCAAATTTATTTTTAAAAGAATATTTATGGATTATATAATTTAAAAGTAAACAAAAATATTGTGTAATAAAAAAAATCATGCAAAATATGATTTATGGATTACACAATGTGAACGTAAAAAAACTTTTCAAGTGCACAATCTTAAAGTAAAAAATAACTTTTGGATTTTATGGAAAGAAAAAATTACTTCCAAATGTGCAATCCAAAAATAAAAAATAACTTTCAGATCCAGAATTTAATTTTAAAAACAAAGCGATAATTTTCATATTTACTGAGTGGAAAAGCAAAATATGGGACAGCAAAAAGAAATTGCCCATAAAAGGGTAGAAAACAATGTAGTCCAATACTGATCATCCACAACTAAGGCCTTTACCATTCCCACCCTTCTTTTATCTCTTTCCACCCTCAAATTTTGTTTAAAAACCTTCATTTCCCATAATGGCCCTAACTAAAACTTGTTGCCATTAAACTTTAAACACATCCAGTGCATATTTATTTTAGCACCTGAAAAGTTGCCAATGGTTGATGCATTAGTGAATCTATTTGGGTAAATTTATTAATGTGACAACAAAATTGTACAATGGTTTTTTGTTGAATCATTCACCACTCCATTTAATATAACAAGGTAATTATTAATTGATAATTTCATGAAAAGTTTAAATAAAAAACGTACTTAATGTATCTTATTATTGCAAGCAGATATGCTCTGTGGAGGCATAATAGAAGGCATGTTAAGATTACTACAATAATTCACATCCCTAATGACTCATGCTATAAACTTTTTTTTTCTTCGTTTTCAGGTCCTTATTATTACAAACTTTTGTTAAGAGGTTATGGATTATTTAAAAATAATTTCGTTAGGTTCCTGGACATAAATATTATAAAAAAAAATTAAGAATTAAGTTTTCCATAATTTTTGAAATAAATGCAGAAAAATGTATAAATGATCAACATTTATTATAAGCCTTTTCTCTTTTCAGTTTTCACACATGAGTTACAAACGTGTGTGAAGAGATTGTTAAACTAAAAATGGTTTACTTAAATTCCGTGAGATAAATACCATAGGAAACAACTAAGATTTTAAAAAAATAAAAATAAAAATAAACTTTGACAAAAATTTTTTAAAAAAAATCAATAAATAACCTAGTTGACCAACTAAAATATTTTAACTTAAATGAAAAGTTACTTCTTAAACAATCTATAAAAAAGAATACAATTTATTAATGACACTAGTTAAATTTAAATGATTGTTAATCAATTTATTTTTAACAATATTTTTGACATAAAAAATAATATATACATATCTGAAATTGTTTTAAATTGCTATTTAAGTCAATATTTTAATATAAAATTTAATAAAATAAATAAATGAATAAATCAATCAATCAATAAATGAATAAATTTTAAATCAATGAATTGAATACATTAATATAATTTTTTATGTTGAACTATAGTTATTTTTGTTAAATTTAGTTTTTAACAAAAATACTCAATAGAAATTAATACATAGAAATTTATTCAAAAATTTAAAGTATCATCAAAATATAATAAACAAAATATTTTATCATGAATCATATTATAATTGTAAAAATATAAACAACAAATTAATTTTTAATTAATCAATACTTTCAAAATCAATTTCTTTAAATTTTTAAAAATTAATGAATAACCAGAAAAAAGAAAACCATTAAGTTTAATATAAATATAATTTTTTTCATATTTGAATAAATTTTATTAAAAAAATTAACTTTCAATATAAATAGTTAATTTTAATAGTAATTAATATATAAATTAAAGTTTAAAATTTATTAAAAATAAAAAAATAATACAAATTAACCACTAAGAAATAATTTTATTACTAATTATGTTATAATTTAAAGTATAATACATTTTTTTTAACTAAAAATTAATTTTAGAGTTGAATACTTAATAAGAACTATTGAGTAGTGCAAGTGCCAGAACTCAACTTTTCATAGATAAAAAACAAAAAAGAAAACAAAGAAGGGAAATCAAACCTGAATTTCCCTTTCGGGAATTAAAAGTTGGATATTTATGAACATAAATTCCAGAGTTTGGCATATTCAACCAAGGAGCTATTGGGAGTGTGATATATGAGGAAAGAAAAAGCCTTCATTAGTATTATGAGTATATGAGTTTTGTATTAAAAGTGATAACAAAAATTTAAAAACCTTAACAATAAAAAATATAGTTTAATACATTAGTAATTTAAAAAAAAAAGGTAAACTAAATTCAATATTTTCTTTAAGACATGTAATAATTATATTAAAAATGTCAAGAGAAAATAACAAAAAAAATAAAAATATCAAGAGAAGACTAAATCAAAGTCTTCTCTCACTCACCATATCTCAATCGTCAATTAATGATTGAAATTGCGTAAACCAAACATTTATTTGGTGTCTGCAGTTACATAATATCAATGAGACTACGGTGACCTGACGCCAATGAAGGTAAGAGAGCAACGTTAAAGTCTACGCAGAAAACGACTCCCAAGTCTACGGAGAAACAGATATAGAAGTAATGTTTTATAAATAGAAACCAAAATTCTCTCCATTTTATTTTAATATATACCATAACGAAAGTAGGTAGAAAATTTCCATAAATACAATCTTAATATATATAATTTGTTTCAAAAGGATAATTAATTTAGGTTTAGAGACAGTTATACGTCAAATTTAACGAAAAAAAATTATAGATCAAATATCGTGCACTAATTTCAATATTATTATATAATTAAGATTCCAATAACTTAAGACCCGTGACATGCGTTGCTTCTTTCGGTACGATTCAGATTTTGTAGTACACACGCTTTCTTCTCCGGTTCACTTGGAACTAACAACACGTTCCGGCATCAAATGAAAAATAATAATTTTGAGATTAAAATGTATTTTTAAGAACTAATTCGATAGTAAACTAAGAACTATTAGGGATAAATATAAGTTTTAATTTTAATTTTTTTAGATTTAAAAGAAAAGAAGAATTAAGACGGAAGCAAAACATGATTACGATGGCTTCACCGGTCCAACGTAGTACAAACTGTGTAACTCTCACCTAGGCGCAGTACAAAACTAAGTTCTAAACCTTGTCACCAATCAAAAACAAAGCAACGGTCCCCTCCCATTAAAACATTCACATCCATTTCCATAAATTTTGACTCTTCTTCCTTTCTTCAATTGTAACGTTGCAGCAATGTCTCCTTCCTCACGCACACTCCTCTTCCTCTTCACGCTCTCCCTTCTCTTCTCCCTCCTATGCGCCCATGGCGGCCACGACGACGACGACGACGGCGGCGGTGATGAAACCGACTCCAACGACGCTCCCGTTAACCTCCACGAGAGGACCTTGATCCTGGCGAAGGTGTGGTGTCTGATCGTGATCTTCTTGGCGACGTTCGTGTCGGGGGTGTCTCCCTATGTGTTGAAATGGAACGAGGGGTTCTTGGTTCTGGGGACCCAGTTCGCCGGAGGAGTGTTTCTGGGAACTGCCATGATGCATTTTCTCAGTGATGCTAATGAGACTTTCGGGGATTTGACTTCCAAAGAGTACCCTTTCGCGTTCATGCTGGCTTGTGCCGGCTATTTGCTCACCATGCTTGCTGATTCAATCATTTCCTCGGTTTTGGCGAAGGTGGGGCGTGATGGAGATGCAGATGTCGAAATTCAAGGTTCGTACTTTCGCTTCTGCTTGTGTTGGCTCGTTGATTGGTATGCGAAAATCAAAATGTGATTCAGTTAGTATTGCTACCACTACTGCTATTAGTATTTGCTTTTTTTCAGAGAATAACAGTGTTTTTGGGTAAATAATTATCGAATGGAATAGTAGATATGTTTTTAAAACTTTTTAGACATACCTTTTCAATATTTTTTAAGAACTAGGATGATTAGTAGCAATTTGGTATTTTTGTTGGTAATCGTGTAATCAGGGTTTCTGTGATCCATATAGATTGCTAAGAACTTGCAAGTTCTGTGAATCAAAAAGGGTATAAGAACTTGAATCCAAGTTTTGTCCTAATTTTGTCCTCTACTTTTGAGGTGTGATTTTGGATTATAATTTTGGTGGGGAATGAATAATGATTCAGCTAACAGACTGGTATTTTTTTTCCTAAGACTGTGGTTGTTTTGTTTTGTTGAATGTGTTTTTCATAAGCTGATTGGTTGCTGTGAGTGATGGAGTATTACATATCTCTAACAAAAAAAAGAAAGTAACATTATATTTTAATTGTGCAGGAGCTGATACGACCAAAGTAAGTGGCAACGGAGTTACTTCTCAGTCACAAAACCAGGTTAGATATTCATGTTTTTGTATCAGTTCAATGAGTTCTGAACAAGGTGTTGTAATTTTAGTGCTTGCCACCTCTTGGTACTAATTTCTTGTTTCTCTGTGGTATCAGAACCATTCCATTTCTAGCACCGATCACCACTTCGCAAGCCCTGCACTTGGCTCTGTCCATTCACTTGGAGACACGATCTTGTTGATTGTTGCCCTTTGTGCACATTCTGTGTTTGAGGGCTTAGCCATAGGAGTTGCTGAGACAAAAGCAGATGCATGGAAGGCCTTATGGACAATCTGTCTGCACAAGATATTTGCAGCCATAGCTATGGGAATTGCACTCCTTAGAATGATTCCTAACCGTCCCCTTGTGTCATGTGCAGCCTATGCTTTCGCTTTTGCCATCTCCAGTCCAATTGGTGTGGCCATTGGAATCATTTTGGATGCCACAACGCAAGGTCGTGTGGCAGATTGGATCTTTGCCATATCGATGGGTTTGGCCTGTGGAGTGTTTATCTATGTATCAGTAAACCATCTGTTGGCAAAGGGATACAAACCGAACAACCCAACAAAGGTTGACTCGGCCTATTTCAAGTTTTTTGCGGTGTTGTTGGGCGTGGGAGTGATAGCAGTTGTCATGATTTGGGACACCTAAGGTTGTTCAGAAGTAGGAGACATACATAATGATAGCTTTAGTTCCAAGATAACTTCTCTTTGCAGCATATGCATAATATTTTTCTTATTCTGTTTTGATCTTTGATTTGTCTACAGTCATCATGATTTGATGGTGAATACGTTTTAGAAAAAGTTGTGCTAGTTCCTATGGTTGAAAAGGTGGCAGAAATTTCCTCAAATGATTCAAAAGATGAGCTAGTATTGTGAAGTACTAACGCAAGTATTGAGAAGAACTAACCTTGTGCTTCGACAAAAAAAAAAAATTAATAATTTTAAAAAATTGAAAACATAGTTTTTAATTACTTAAAATTGAATTTTTTTTTCTTGTTTGAATTCAATAATTGAAATATCTTAGATTTTAATTTTCTCGTTGGATAAAGTAATTTAATTTTTATTTTTAAGATAATTTTATTTTAAAAATATTTCGATCACTCATCTCTATCCTTTAGTCTGAGTTGGTTTAGGTTGATCTTTTGTTTGGGTTGAGTCAGCTCGACCTATGACTTAGGTCGATTAGTTTGACCATCGATTTGACCTTTAATTCATACCTGACTTAGCTTAACCTTCGGCCTAGGTCCAATTTGGTTCGACCTTCGGCCTAGGTCTGACTCAGTTCGAATTGCAACTTAGGCTTGACTCAGTTCGACCTTCGAATTGGGTCCAACTCGGTTTAACCTTTTGTTTGGGTCAACTCAACTCGACCTTCTCCTTAGGCTCGACTTTGTTGGACCTTTAGTCGGGGTTTAACTCTGCTCAACTTTCAACCCAGTCTCATTCGGGTTGACCTTCGACCGAGTATGACTCGACTTGACCTTCAACCCATTATGATACAACCAGTGTTGTTAAACTCAGGCTTCTTAAAGGGAACAAATAAGCAATAAATTATTGTAACTTGAGGATTGAAACTCGACTGGTAAGAGTTACCAGTTAAAGAAAATTATGTTCATAGATAGACGTATTGTTAACACTAGTATATAAAGGATAAAAACAACTTGTAATAATAATAATAATAATAATAATAATAATAATAATTTTAAGTTCTTAACTTAAATACATAAGTCCTTCATAAAAAGAACTAATAAGTGGGGATGATATCTTTTTCTTTCAACACTTGAGCCAGCAGAAGAACTAAGGCAACCATGTCAATAAAAGGATCGCTAGAAGGAACATAGGAGGAGAGCAAGAAAAGATCAACATGACCTATGATCTTTCAATTCAGCGATCATCCTCGCATACTCACTTTGATCCGCACCGTTTACAATCCACCCTCCACATTTACTCATTGGGTGGTCCAAACTTGCAAGATCATACGAGTTTACTATTTTACTTGCAATGTTAACAACATTAGACTTAGCTCGACCTTTGGTTGAGATGACTCGGCTCAACCTTTGGCACGAGCCCATTAGTAACTGAAACTTCAACCCGAGCACTCAATTATGGTCCGAGTCAACTTTGCACGACCCAAGGTGGTCTGGATCGACTCGACACGACCTTCCTCCTAGCCTGACTTGAAATGACCTTCGACCTTCGATTGAGACCAACTCAACACGACTTTCTATTCAAATTGAGTCAGCTTGACCTTTGTCCTTGACTGATTTGGTTCAACCTTCGGTCCAAGACGTCTCCGCTCAACCTTTGGTCATAACAAACTCAATTCAACCTTCGGTTAAGACCAACTCAACTTAACTTTTTCCTCTTGTTGACTTATCTTAACTTTTGACTTAGGCCAACAAGTTTTGACTTTTAGCCAAGATCGATTTTATTGAGCCTTCGATCATAACTAACTTGAGTGAGTCAACTTGATTGAACCTTTATCCTAAAGTCCACTCAGAATCTTTGTGAGTAAAGTGAAAAACAGTGAAATTTTAAATTTCTTATATTTTCAGTAACATTTAAATTCTTTTATTTTATACACTTGATATACCTTCTAAATCTTCTTAAATTTTAATTGTTTCCTAATTACTTTATTTAAACAAATCTTTTTATTATAAAAAATTAAAATTTTCAAATAAATTCATTAGTGGGTAACCAAAATCATTAGAGATAAAGTAAACAGAGAATAACTATATTACTAACATTACTTACATGAGAAGACTATGAAATGGCTTAATTCATTTAGTCTTAAGTTGTTTGAAAAAAAAGAGTTGTTGTATAGTTATGATTTAATAATATTGAGCTTTGAAAAATAAGCTGGTTAAAAAGAGAGCTTAAATATGTTTTCCGGTAGTTTAAATTTGAGTTGAGTTTGTTTTTACCTTTTAAATTTAAAGTCATCTTCTTTAATCTTTGTGATTTGAAAAAATGATATTTTTTTTAATATCTTGTCCAAATTTTTATACCTAGACCTTATTAAAATGAACACTTTAAAAGAAAAGATAATAATTATGTTGCTGAGTGTTTGATGAGGAAAAATATAAAATTAAAATAAACTATATTATAAATAACCTGTATTTTTTCAATTATAAGAACAAAAAAATTGACTTTAAATTTAAAAGATTAAAATCAATTGATCATGGGATCCAATTTTATGTTATTTTGGTATTAGGTCTGTTATACTGTAAGTTTTCAGCAAAATGTTAATGTTGGTGTTAATATAGAAAAACTCTAAAGTTTGCATTGAAAAACATTATTAAACAGGATTTTTTCTTAAGCAACAATATACTTTTGAATTTAAGGTTTGGAACATACGAGTAACCCCTTTAGTGTTAGACAAAACAATTTACCTAGTGTTATTTATAATTGAATCTTTATAAACTTTTAAATAAATCTTTATAATTTTTCAATTGTTTCGTCATATTTTAAATTTACTTATATATATATATATTAAAATAGATGTTATTATTATAGCTTAAATTACATATTTTAATAAATTTTGAAGTCACCCAGAGATCATATTTTCAGAAATCTATTATCAGAGTAAAAACTAATCTTGACAGCTTAATACAATTTTTTTTTAACTTAAATAATACAGTTCGGGTCGGAAAATCAGCCCGACCCATATCATATGGCCCAAGCCATAAACCCTAACCTAAACAAGGGCTTTTCCTTTTCTCTCTCACTGTGTTTTGGTTATGGTTATGGCTTCTCGAAGGCTTTCATCATCTCTCCTCCGACCATTTCTCTGTCGATCTCCGCTGCAATTTCAACCCACGGGATCTTTCCGGTCTTTCTCTGTCCCAAAATTTACCTCTAATGTTTCTCCGATCGCGGTAAGCATCACCTCGTGTCATTCACTTCCTTACACTTTTTTATGCTAAAAAGATATTGTATTTTCTTGTGATCAGTTGATATAATGAATACCAAAAATGAGTTATATTATATGTCCTCATATGATCTAGATCGAACTTCATGAGTTTTTATTTCATTTCCCTGTCTTACAATTTTTTTTTTTTCATTTTTACGCTTATAATTAAGTATGATATCATTCTCTCACCAAAAGCTACCATTTTCGGTCGTGTAGTTGGTCTCTGCTACATGCTAGGTGCTAAATGCTTGAAGGTGTAGGAATTGATAAAAGAATACTACACACTCCTAAATGTATGTATATTGAAATTGAACTTGAAATTAAAATTAAAATACATTATTTATTGTCAAATAAATTTATATATCAAAATTCCATAAATAAAGTATGAATTGAGACTGGAAGAGTGACATGTTTCTAGTTCACTGAATTGTATTTTACAATAATTATCTGTTTTAGTAATGTGTTTGTTTCTATCAGTAGAATCCCTAATCTCAATCTCAAGTTTTTTATTTGGGACATATAAATAAAGTAACAATGAAGATCTATTAATAAGATATAATCTTGAACTGTGATTGGGAGATTTGTTAAGCTGAAGATAATAATGTTTACTGGATCTTCTCAGTTTTCTTGATTCTTTCTTGTTAATTATGTATGATTGAGTGGAACGAATGAAGAAGTTTAAAATGACAATGACATAAGTATCTAGAGCTCGACAGTAGGTTTATTTGAATAAATTTCTCCACGTCACTCATGTAGGAGAGTAAACTAGAAGGAAAAACTAAACAAGCTTCTTCATAACAGAAAATTAGCCTTAGGAGGCTAATTTGTAGAAGTCTTTTCACGTTAGCTTTTTCAAAAGCTAATTTTTAACTTATGCCTAACTAATTTTAGCTTATGGACATGCTTATTTTATTTTCCTAAAAGTTTTTATGGAGAAGTTTATCATGATCCAAGTATGTTTCAGTTTAGTTTTTCAAGAGTGTGACCTGATTTATGGACTTTAGCACAAATTATGTGGGATATCAGCTCTTATGGGTGCTTGCTTTTGTAGATTACGAAATCCCCTCAGACTGGGGCATTCTCAAGATTTGAATATGGCTATGGTTTAGCCTCAGTTCAGAGAAATTCTGAACTGGGACCATTTAAGAATTCTAGGGGGATCGCACCACCTTTAGCTAGCAGGTATATGACAACAGAGGCACCTTCTGTTGATTCTTCTTCTCAAGGTAGTTTGCCGGAGCCTGAAGTTCCTCCTCGTATCAAATTTAAGAGATTAGACAAAACCGGCCGGCATATTATGCAGGCATGTGACTGATCTGTATTGCTTTTTAATGAGAAATTCATCTTTTGTCATTTGTAAAAATGGTTGGTATTTATATTCTTTAGATTTTAGACAAGGAAGCAGTAGAGGAGGTGAGAGGGCAAAGGGAGATACCTGACATAAAGCCTGGTTACATTGTGCAGCTCAAAGTGGTATGAAGGTTTTTTATTTTCTGTTCATTTTTTTTTTCTTCGTGTTTGTTTGTTATAGATATATGATCTTTTGTTTACTAACATCTGATATAACAGGAAGTACCTGAGAATAAGAGGCGCATTTCTATTATAAAAGGCATTGTTATTGCCAGGCGTAATGCTGGACTCAATACTACATTCAGAATTAGGAGGCAGGTGGCTGGGGTTGGGATTGAATCTCTATTCCCTCTGTAAGTATGACCTTCCCATATTTTAAGTATAAATGTATTTATACGTGCTATTTGAACTGGTAAAATAATCTTTTCACATTTGTTGTCATTTGATGATTGTGTATTTAAATTGCTTCACTCACCATAAAGATAAAAGGATTATAGAAATAATTACTTGATGTGGTGATAATTATTTAAAATTCTATTTATGGTGCTGTTATTTGTGTTGTTTACTATTAATCTCTTTTAATTAAATTGTCTAAAGTATTGATGATTGATGAGTTTTTTAAGAAAAAAACTAAAAGGAAGTGATCTACTTTAGGGAAAATTCAACTCAATCTGTAATTTCTCCAAGCATTATCCTTAGGGAAAATGTGATCTACTTTGCTTCAGTGTACATTCAGACTGTATTTTTTGTTCTCTTTCATGAGCTTAATTTAAGGTAGTTTTCTGTGATTGGGATGAGTTGTTTTTGTTATACTAAAAGGATCCTCTGTTTATCCTCATTTCAGCCTGCCATATGATTTATGTACTATTGTTTTGGGTTGGGAAGAGGGGAGGAGGAATTGATGTGATTTTGTGTTGGGTTTTTTAATTTTCAGCTGGTTGTGCTTGTAGTCATATTACATAATGGTTGATGCCTGAGATTTATGCCATATGTGAACTGTAATAGGTATTCACCTAACATAAAGGAGATAAAGGTGCTTGACAAGAAGAAAGTGAGAAGAGCTAAACTCTACTATCTGAGGGACAGAATGAACGCACTTAAAAATTGACATCAATCTTCATCTTGGTGGACATTTTTTATGATTCATTTCTCATACTTAGTATCTACATTTACATGTGTATTAATTAATTTGCTGCTGTTATGTCGTCAATTAGGTTTTTTGTTTTTCAATGTGGCTTATTACAGCCTAAGGATATGGTTCTTCAGTTTTTCTGACTTATAACTTGTCACGTTTTGAATGGTGGGTAGTATCTCTAGTAATAAGAAGTTAAAGTTTTCTTGAAGGCAAGTTTCCCCGTTATGTTACATCTGTGAAAAATGGGCTAGCATACTGTGGATTTTTATTGATTAGTATCTAATTGTCCAATTTCACATTTGTATCGAAACATTCAAGCTATGATAAAACTATCTTTTAGATATTTATCAATCCATACCAGATGGTTACTGATCTGCTTTCTGGTGAAGCTAGCATTGAGTTGGGATTTTTTAGCCCTAGGAAATTGAAAAGCAAATGCTTCTTAGGCATATGTTACTGGAATATAGTTATTTGAAAAAAGAAACTTAGTGTTACTTAGTAAGAGGAAAAAAATATAATGATTTCTGCCTCTGTTGGAGATGCATCAATCTTTGAAAGGAGACGCTCTTTTTGAGCTGTGTGTGCAACTAGCAAACTCTGAACTCTAAATCTGAGTGTTTAAATTTAAACAAAGACAAAACCTAGGTATAGTATCTTAGATTTTTGTTGGGCTTTTCTTCGATTATAATTAAAGTTCCACCTCGATAATGTTCGTTGATTATTATTACGTACTATTGTTACAAGAATTGTTGAGCTAAAACTCCATTTTTAATTTGAAAACGGCAAAAACAGTAATACTTTTGTCCTTTAGAAAAATACAAAAGACAAACAAATGAATTGCTTAAATAAGTCAATAAAAACAAACAATTAAATAATGAAAGTGAAAATTTGAAGTACCAAAATTCAGAGAAAAGAAAAACGCCAAGACATAACATAACTATATTACAAATTTTGAGAACTCTTTTTGTTTTTCTCTTCAACCCTCAATAATCAACTATTCATGGTCAAGCTCTCTCTTTTTTTCTTTTATAATTTTTATGATAGTAATAAATAAGTAAATAAATAATAATAATAATGATAAATAAGTAAATATTAATTGTGAATAAATAATAATATAACTTGTAAAATTAAATACCTAAAGTTACATTTATTGTATTTCACTTCCATTTTTTTTTTCAATTAAAAATCTCATTTTTATTTATTTTCAACAAAATAAATTTTATTTCCACTCATTTGTTACACATATTCCTCTCTATTTATTTTTTTTCCAATATGTCTGTTTCGTTCCATTTTACAGAAACAAAGGATCATAGTTTTTTATAGATGAGTTAATTTACTTAGGAATTAGTTCAGAAGAGATTTTTTTTCTATTGTTTAATAGACTTTATATATCTAGGAATTACTTTGATAGAGCGTGTAGTCCTGAAGTGTCTTACTTTTGGAGATTCTTCTTTCCAAAAAAAATTAAATATATTTTTCAACTTGTTTTTGTCAATACATATTTATTTAAATATAAACTCTTATATATATTGAAATATTTTTTTCTTAAAAATTAATTAATGATTATGTATTTCTATAAAAAATTGAAAAAATATTCTTCTACTTTTGATGAAAAGTATTGTAATAAATAATGATTATTTGTCCAAAATAAATTAAATCAATTATGCATTAAGTGATATCCTAATCATATCTAGTAGTTGCTGTAAAAAACGGTACATTTTTTTTCAGAATTTAGAAGAGGCAGCCACACGTGTGACGGATTCAAAATGCCGCCCAGACTCGCGCTTTAAGTTTGGATGATCAAATTTTTTCATTGCGTCGTCGTTTCGACTCTCTCTTTTGTTCTCCATTCACTCCAAATCCTCTGCGATCCTTCACCAACTATCATCGTCCTTTTCAGATTCTACAATTTTCACCGTCAATTCCCTTCCTCCTCTCTCAATTACTGTAGTTTTTGCTTAGTTTGGGATATAGGGTTTTGGAGGATGAACGTGGGCGACCTCAACAAGGTATGGGAAATCAGAGCTCTGAAGAGGAAACCCGCGGCAGAAGAAGCGACGAAGATGTTGGAGAAGATCGCTAAACAGGTCCAACCCATCATGCGCAAACACAAATGGAGGGTCAAGATCCTCTCTGAATTTTGGTACTTCAAATTTCCATTTTCATTATTTATTGGTTTGTTTGTTTGTTGGTTGGTTTGTTGGTTCACGTGTGCAATGCCATTCATTTTCAATTACTTGAAGGAGAAAACTTACACCCAGTATCACTGTTTTCAATTACTTGGATGGAGAGTATAGAGTTTCATGTTTACACTGATCAGACTCGGACCCAGGACTATTGTTTCGGGTGAAAGATATTTGTTACCTCCTCTGGATGATACCTGTTATTGACCGTATATAAAAGTTTCATTTTTCCTTTGAGTTTTTTGTTATTGGGTAATTAGGGTAAAATGAAGCATTGAAGTTTGAAAGAGTGGAGTTTTCTTTTTGGGAGTAAATACCACTGTTTTAAACACTAAAGGTACTAATTAAATTAACAGCTTTTTGTGATTGGAAGTAGGAACGTTTCAGTTTATGTGATTGTTGATTTCTTTTAAAGTTTTTAGTTTGAATTATGCTTTTGTTTATACAGGAGAAAATTGTTTCATTTGGTGAATATATTTTTATTTTGGTGAATATATTTTTATTTTGGCCTGATTTACATCTGTTCACCTTTTAATTTTGGGGGGAGTGACTAAAGAGCTGGTTAATGTGATTGTAGCCCAGGAAATCCATCTCTCTTGGGAGTGAATGTTGGAGCTGGTATACATGTGAAGTTGCGGTTACGGAAGCCAAACAGGGATTTGGACTTCTACCCATTTAATCAAGTTCTAGATACGATGCTTCATGAGCTTTGCCATAATGCCCATGGCCCTCATAATGCCAACTTCTACAAGCTTTGGGATGAGCTTAGAAAGGTTCTTCTTGTTCCTCTGATGTTGTTATAACCTATAAATGATCATTGGGTTTCCTGCATTTTAAAATGCACTCTTTTTGCATTAGAGAAATACCCTCTGAATTTAATGTGACCTATATTTGTCGTATTTACTTTCAAGTGTATTTTTTTAGCTAATATTTTACTGGTTTAACCCTCAAGTTTATCATTTCTTTCCACGCCGGAAGATATTAGCATCGGATGAGAAGATATGTTTGTTTAGCATTTTTATAAGCTAAGATTCCCCGACAAAAATGATAATAATACAAATTAGTAAATAAACAAGTAATATGAGGCCGGAATTTTATTTTCCCAGCAACTTATCCTTAGTTGCTGGTCATGCTAGAAACTGCGGGTTACTAACAAGATAGAGATTTGCAGAATCCGTTCCATTTAACATCTTCTTTTGATGAATCATGTTGTACTTTTCAATAAACAAATATTTTACGTGGCGAATTTTTTATTAGAGGAATAGTTGAATAACTGATGCTTATGATTGTTCTAAATACTCGTTTACCGCTGTGAATACTTAATAGCAAGTTATAAAATTTATGAGCGTCTTTCATATGTACTTGATGTTAATCATGCACAGGAATGTGAAGAGTTGATGGCTAAGGGAATAACTGGCGCAGGACAGGGTTTTGACCTTCCAGGAAGGCGTTTAGGTGGTTATTCCCGGCAACCTCCACTTCCATCCCTCCGTAAAACTGCACTGGAAGCTGCAGAAAAGAGAGCACGATTGGGATCTCTTCTTCCATCTGGACCAAAACGTATTGGTGGTAATAGTATTATAATGAAAGCCCTTAGTCCAGCACAAGCTGCTGCAATGGCTGCAGAACAGAGATTGCAGGATGAAATATGGTGTGGTTCTCAATCTTCCGCACATTTGGATAAGGAAGATGTTGACTATGATGATGCTGAGAACATTGTGCATAAGGGAGAAAATGTGGGAACCTCAAGACTACCAGATAATTCTACTCTACCATCAAAGCTCTTATCTCGAAAAAGAAGTCAGGATACCTCGTCAAGTTTACTTGGCTCATCATCTAGTAGTTCTGAATTAATAGATTTGACTATGGACACACCAAAAAGGGGATCTAAACGAAGTTGCTGTGGATCGGAAACCATTTCACATTCTCAATCCAATTTTCATGAAGGACCTAGTTCGGCAAATTTATCAAGTGTGTCTGTATCTGGTGATAGTAGAACATTTCGTTCTGATGAATCTGGAATGTGGGAATGTACGATGTGCACCCTATTGAACAACGTAAGTATCCAAATATTTTTGCGGACATTATTTTTTCGGTAGTTAGAAAGTATATTATTTTCATTCATTCTTCTAAATATATAATTAGCACTGCCTACTTCTGGCATTAAAAAATAATGACTTTTCTAATCTGTGTGAATGATGTGGATCATTGCAGAAATTGGCTCCCATTTGTGAATTGTGCGGCACTCACCAGCCAAAAGATGTTAGTACCAAATACAACAGTTGGTCTTGCAAATTCTGTACGTTGGAGAACAATGTGAAGTTGGATAAGTGCTCTGCCTGTGATCAATGGAGATACTCTTGTGGTCCACCAGTGTCAACCCTGGCACCTAACGTTGGTACATAGCAGAACTGTGTAATTAGCTTAATGGTTTTTTATTCATTTTTGGCTTTAGTCTTCACAAACCTGCTCCACCTAATTATTTATTGTTGGTTTCTTATTTTCTATGCACCAGTCTAGATTTAGATCATATCTTTTCCCATTAAGCTCAACGCTCCCATCATTTCACAACAGGATCGAAACATCTTTGAACTGTGTCATGATGTTTTCTGTGAGTCAATAAAAAAGCAACACGCACAAAATATTCTCAGTTTTAACTGTTGACAGAATTCATGATGATATATAAACTGAAATTAATAACTACAGTCCAACACCGTACAATGCTCCAAATATAGGTGCACAAAATTCATTATTGTTACCCGAAGAGAAGTCTAACAAATTATAAAAAAAAGAAGCACCCTTATAAAATATCCCCTTCGCCCTTAGCTGTGGCACTGCAGTTGCAATAGCTCTTACAATATCAATATATAGGGGAAAATCTGGTATCTACAGAGTCAAAGGCAACCAAGTGACTGTATGAATAATGATCAAGACCTGCTTGTATTTTTCATCAACGACAGAGAAATTATCTGAAAGAAAGTTGCAAATATTGTAGCTACAGATCGAAAAGAGAACATAAGTCTAATAGCACTTTAGTGGCAATTTTCTTGGAAAATATGTTATTGAACACAATTCATTTATGGTTTCTGATGGAGGTTGCCTCTGTCACTGTAAAAATCCACCAGGAATAACGGTAGATGGGGCAAAACAAACATGAGGAAAAGAAAGACTTGTGATGTGTTCTTGAGCCACTCGCTAACATATCTTTAAATGAGGCGTTAGTGTGATTCTTTGAAAATCTCCCATACAGCTTTCCCATTCTTATTGGTTCTAACTTTGAATTACCCGTTCTCCAGTTCTCTTATATATTACTCCATGTAAACAAGAGTGTGAATATATGTATTGTACTGTTACTGATAAAAAAATGTCTTGTGCTGTTGAAAATCATGTCATGTTAATTAATCATGTCACAAGGTAGTGTGTGCACCCGTGATAATAAAAAAAATAAGGGGATGAGAAATAGAGATCAGCTAATACAAATTATATTTCAGATGTGAAAAAAAAAAGTATAAGAAGAGCCTCGAGCAAGAAAAAAAGAAGAAAACTCTATTTACATTTAGACATATGTTCATCTTTTATAATAATATATAAAGAGATATTTTAAGGAGATATTCTCTTTTGTATCCACATTTTGTTATTTCAATTTTATTTTTAATTATTATTTTATAAATAATTTATCTTTAACGATTATTTTAATTTTTTTTTGGTTTTTAATAGTTATTTTAAAAATTTCTTTTTGTACATATTTTTTTTAGTTTTACATTTAACAACTATTTTAAAATTTAATTATATATTTTTTTATTAATCTTAACTCAAATTTCTATGAAGATTAAAAAATATAAATACACAAATGTGACCTTTCTTGTGTTTTCCTTAGTATTTATTAAATGGTTTAAATATATTTTTGATTATCAAATTATTTTTAAAAATTGTGTATTTGTTTTTAAACTAAATTATAGATTTATGGAAAGTCATATATTCTCTTTAATAAATTGCGGTTAAAATGTTTTTCATCTAACAAATAAAATTATAATTTTTTTAAATGATTTGTATAAAGTACAAGAATAAAACAAGTAAATAGTATAATTTAAGAATAAAATACAAATTTTAAAAATAATTTAAAGATATATTTAATCGTTATTAAATACTAAAGTAATACTACCAGATAATTATAATATGGTTTATTTTAATTATATTTCTACTTCCATGGAATATTTTCTAATTTTAATAAATACTCATCTACTTAATTAAGTTCTGAGTGAATTTCTCTCTATAATTAATTGTTTGTTAAGAATAAGGTAAAAAAAATTAGACATAATTTGTATGATATTTTTAGTTTTGTTTTGTAATTAAAATCAAAGTTTTATTTGAGGAACATGTGTATATTGTTATTTCCATTTAAAAAAAAGATGGTTTAGCACTTATTTCTATATATTGAGTGATTTTATGTTTTCATTCGTCAAGTTAACTAATAAGGATAATTTAATAAAAAGATTAACTTTTATGAAAAGAAAATCTTAAATCTCACTGATATGAAATATATATTGATTTTCACAATTTCAATCCACTAATATTGGGACCAATGGCATGTTAATAATTATAATATATTTAGGAATAAAGAGAATAATATTTAATATGGATCTTTATGAGATGAATTATTTATGTGCAACTTGTTTCTTGTTAATCTAAATTTACTAGTTAGGGTGGAGCTGCATACATAAGGTAAAGTTTAATCAAAATAAATGAAGAATGATTTTTTTTGTTCTTACATTAATAATTTTTAAAACTAAACCTGAACGTAGATATCATTTCTCATTTAATCTTTAAATTTTCTCACCTAACTCACAAAAACATATATCTTCACAAATACAGTCTTAACGATAAAAAAAAGGTAAAATAACTTACATATGAATTAAGATCAGGGATGTGAACAGAGCGGATAGGGTACATGTAGTAGCTCTATGGAGCGGATAGGGTACATATAGTAGCTCTATGGAATAGATAGGATACATGTAGTAGCTCTTCCATACCCTACCTGCTGAATAAATATGTGCTCCGTACCCATACCCATATATGTTGGGTATCATGGGTACCCGTGATTATTTACAAAATTATTTAAAAAATAAATATTTAATCAAATATTCAAATAAAATAAAATATATCATTATGTCATAAATTTTAAATAAATTTCAAATAAATCCAAGTTCATACACGTTCAAATAAGTATAAAAATAAATATAAATGACGTTCAACACAATGAAAATTCTTTAATTAATGCTTTGATCAACAAGTTCACTTCCTCCGATTGATTTTTGGAAAATAAACAAAATAAACAAATAATAAATTTCAACTGCCACGGGCCAAGTATTCTTATTTTGATTCTATCATTTGACAACAAGCATACCATAAACGTCATTATCTATATAAAGTTTGATGTATATGCCCAATCTCAAAGAAAGAAAAGAGAAGAATGTCAAGGAGTGTACTTAGAAGAAGACAACATACTAATACTTGAAGCTAAAAGAATGAAGATAGAAGACAAAATAAGATGTACAATTTAGAAAATATTAGGTCAGAACATGCGGGTTTCAAAAATACCCGCACCCATGAGTAATGGATATCCATTTTTAATATTTATTTCCTACTCATTACGAATTTTATTTATGAATACTCACGGGTATGAATTGTTTTGACATTCCTACTTAAGATCATCTTATAATTAACTCTAATTTAAGTGAAAATCAATTTATCATAAAAATCGATCATATACGATATTATATCATATTTACTGAATTACTGATTATAATATTTATATTTGTTATAATTAGTATTAGTTAAATACATATAATTTCAATTCAACACCTTAAATCTTTTATATATATATATATATATATATATATATATATATATATATATATATATATATAATATGATTGAAACTCACATGAAAAAAATATTGCCAATAAGGGAAAATAGGATGACATTATTCAAAGATTCAAATAAGTAAAAAAAAAACAAGAAGAAGACGATAATGATGGTGATAATTAAAATAAGTAAACAAAATAATACAAATAAGTAAAAAAAAATGAATAATTCAATTAATAAAGGGAAATCAACATATGATCGACATGATCCATTTTATAACCAAAATTGCTTTTTAAATTGAATGAAGTAGAAAATTTTCTTAAACACAAAAAAATTCATATAATTTTATTAATGTTGTTATAACTGAATACCTACAATATATATGCTCCATAATTGAAGAGATCATTCTCAATTTATCATCTGATAACCATGTGTATATTATAGGATTGTCAAAATGAGTTATTCGGTCCAACTCGGCCCAATTCATCACGAGTTAGTCACTTAGTGAGTCAATTCAACCCGGCTCATTTATTAGTGAGTCTAAAAAATTCAGTCTGACCTATGGTGAGTTAAACGGGTTAGTTCACTTAATTAAAAAAATATAATTTATTTTCTTGAATCCTAAAAAAACTAAATTATAATTTAGATTAAAATATAAATAAAGTTAAAGCATATTTTAAGTTCAAAGGTTTACAAAATCTACCTTTAACCGAAATAAATGGTACTAAAAGCCAAAACAAAGTGACATTAAATTGATAACTATGACTCTGGTGTGCCATTTTACTCTTTGAACTTTTATTTTATACACATTTACATAGTTCTATTTGTTATAAATATCTATATAAAGTTGTATCATTCATTTTACATAAAAAATGGACCAATTACACTACTTTAGAGAGAGAATTTGATAGAGAAAAACTTTTACCGTTTTAATTTTTTTAATATAATTTAATATCTAAAATTTATAGGTGGGTTGGTGAGCCAAATCGACTCACCACGAATTCAATCAGTATGAGTCAAGTTCTTAGTAAATCGGGTCTAATTTTGACCTATACCAAAAATTTTAAATTGTTTTTAACATAATTCAACTCGTACTTGTGGTGAGTCAGATTAACTTACGGGTTATAACCCATTTTTACCACTATAGTATGTATATGAAAAAAAATATGTGATATGATTTCTTTTGTAATTACTCCATACGTAGCATTTAGTGAAACTCAACAAAAGGTTAGATATGTTACAAGTGAGAAGATATGGTAATTCAGAAAATAAAATAGTAATAAGTGATTTGACTCTTATCATAAAATTTAGAGAATCCAATACAATAATGAAACCCTTAAAAGTAGAAAAAGACACGTAAGGTTTGGATTTAATAACGTGAAAAATTCATTAATGAAAGAAAAAGTATATTACATCAGTAGAATGAAGTTTTAATAAGTAAGAACATGAAAAGTAAAGAATGATATAGTCTATGTCTGTTGTTGACCAATGACAGCACGGTCCTGAGAGTTCTTGGTCCTCTTCTTGTTGCAAACCCAAATCCATGTTATAACTTCCAAAATGACAGCAATGGTAGCCAGTGATATGATTGTGCCCAAATAGCTCTTCTTCCACATCTTTTCAGCATTCAAAATGTCAAAACCTTTCAACACATTCCATATGGCCAAGCCAATAGTTGTGTAACCAACTATGTAATGAAAAATGTTCCAAAATATTCTGTACTTGTGATCCTTCTTAGGCCTCAAAAACACAGCAACACAAACTTGTGCAGACGCAAGACACATTAGAGTGATTCCAACGCATCGATGAGGAACATGATGAACCCCATTGTGATTTCCAATATACAAACCACTCCCAAACCCAGCAATGGCGATCAAGAAGGCCAGTGATTGGCATGCTCGATGCAAGTGAAACCAAGTGCCTCCCAAGCCATCAAACACCTTCAAGTAACGACCCATCATCACTCCAATCGGCATCATTATTCCCCAACTCACGGTATTCAATATTCCATGAACCTGCATATATAATTCACAACCTCAAATTACACTTCCACTTAAAATGTTTCAATATGAAAATACAAATTATTTCTTACGTTTCTCAACATGGTTCGTGAGTTCACGCCTTCAGTGGCTTTAGAAACCTTGCCGGATATGAAATCAATGGTTCCGTAGGATCGAAGATTAGAGGGTGAGAAAGAGTGGGGCCTGAGAGTGCCATCATCAGAAACCAAACCCTCTTGCCAAGCATGGTTCACCACAGTCTTGTTGGAGGGAAGTTGAAAACTTGCGAAGATGATGATGCGACCATTTGTGTATGACGCAGAAAGGTTGTAAACTGAAAAACTGAGATTACCCTCTTGTAGTATTGTTGCATAACTGGTTATTGGCGATGTGTATGCTCTGATGGTGGCATTTGATTTATGAACTGCGACGAATGATTGTGAACCCAGCATGCCCTTTGAGGTAGGGTTGATGGCCCATGCAACCCAACTTGAATCCTTTGCGTTGGCCTTGTTGAATGCAACATCCACTACACCTGACGCTGGATGATAGTTCCAATGCAATGAGGATTCAAGAACAGGCAAATCCTCACAAGCTGCGTAGTTGATGTTGTTCGAAAACCTGTATGAGTTGCATGATTGTGAGATGTTAGGGATAATGGTAGCTACTAAAAATGTCAACAAGAAGAAGATTGTGTTTTGAATCGGAGTCGATTCAAATTTTGTATGTAAATGGAAAATTATAATATGACCATTCTTTTACTCACATACTATATTTTCTGATGTGGTTTACAGTTTTTATTGATTATTTCAAAGAAAAAATAATGATATATTAATTAATGATTCATATTCTTTCTAGAAATAAAAGATGAAAGTTAAAATATATTATCATTATCCTATGTAAATTCATACTTTAAAAAAGATTACGGAGTTATGCTTTTAAAAAACATAGGTTTCAACCAAATATATGAAAAATAACAGTAATAGTAATAGAAAAAGAAAAAGAAAAAGAAAAATTGTTATTCACATAATAAAAGATGATTTTTTTTTTCAAGACCTGTATAAGTTGCATGGCTGGGAAGTGATAGGGACAGTAATGACAACAAGAAGTGTGAAGAAGAAGATTATGTTTCGAATGGAAGCCATTCTAGGAGAGAAGAAAGGAGAGGAACACAATTAACTTCTAAGGTTGCTAAATTTGGGATGATGAATAAACAACTATCACTCATGTATTTATAGATCCATAAGATTGTATATAAAGATAAAGATTCGTTATATTATCTAACCATTAAAAATATCTTTTTAAAAGAATTTTAATTTTAATCTTTTTATCTTAAAAGGTTGAATTGAAATGATATCTTTTATATTTTCTATATTTAAAAAGGACCAGATTTAAAATTCAAGAAAATTATTTTTACTAAAATACCCTTTTTTATTAAATATGTATTTGATTAAATTTTAAATATTTAAGCGAAGATTATCTTCTCGAAATATAAAAAAATGTCAACTTTTTATGCATATCTTAAGATGAGGGTTAAGATATTGTATTTCTTAATTTAAAACATCTTTTATATTTTTATTTTATTGTATTTAGGTTTGAAACAAATAAGATTTAAAACTCAAAACATATATAATATATTTACTAAAAAATATTTTCCAATTAAAATTATTTCTTAATTAGATATTGTTCTCAAATTTGATCAAGAAAGATCTTAAATAAAAATAATCATAAAAAATGAAGAGATTTTATATATATATATATATATATATATATATATATTTAAAATCATTTATAAAGAAGTGGACTTTAAAAAGAAAACCCTCTTTAATTCTCCTATTTGTAAAAAGAAATTACACTCACTTAGTATATAATCTCAATAATCAATATGGTTAACATAACAAAAGGTTATGATTTTTTTACTTTTTTGGAACAAATGATCCCTATTTTATTATTATAAGTCTTATTTAATAAAAGAGCTTATAAAATAATTTATTTTTTAATTAAAGTATAAATTATCAAATTATCTATCTATCTATCTATCTATTATTTATATGTATTCCATCATAGTTGTAAAAGAAATATTATTAAGATTTTTTCTAAAAAAAACATGAATCACCTTTATTCATACATCTAATACAATTAGATGGAATTGCAATACAACATAAAATAATTTGATAATCACATGTCACTTTTATACAGATATATAAATATAAACAATGAATATAAGCGTATAAACATAATCCAATATTCAACCAACCAAAAACATCTTATAAAATACTTATATCAGGTATGTCATATAAATACTAATATCTAATCTAATAAAAATCTTATAACAATAATGAATCTAAAGATTTAAAGGTCATACTTTTCACTCAAATTTATGCAACTGTAATAGAAAAAAGAAAAATTGTTATTCACATGATAAAAGATAATGTTTTAAAACCTGTATAAGTTGCACGACTGTGAAGTGGTAGGAACAGCAATGACAACAAGAAATGCAAACAAGAAGATTGTGTTTGCAGTAAAAGCCATATTAAGAGAGAACAACCGAGAGAGAAAAAAAATTAACTTCAATGTTGCTAAGATTTTTTAGAGTGCATAAACATTCCTCACTCATGTATTTATAGGTTTATAAGATTGATAAATAAATATATCTTATATTATCTAACCATTTAAAATATATTTTTAAAAGATTTTTCTTTTATCTTTTTATCTTTAAAGTTCAAATGATATCTTTTTACTTTCTATTTTTAAAAAAGATAAGATTTGAAATAAAAATAATAATTTTATAAGATCATAAGATTGATAAATATCATTTAAAATATCTTTTTGAAAGAATATTTATCTTTCTAAACTAAAAGATTGAAATTCTATTTTTTTATATATTTAAAAAAGTATCCAAAACTCAATAAAATATTTTTACCAAAATATATTTAGTTTGTATTTAATTAAAATTTATAATATATATATATATATATATATATATATATATATATATATATATATATATAAAGAAGTTCAATCTTTAATATTTACAGTTGCTTATTTTTAATTTATCCTTTACATTAAAATTATTTATTTATTTTTTAAAGACTACCTGTTAAATTAACATGTTTTTTATAAAACTATTCTATCCGTTATTTCTTTCGTTCATTAACAATTATTTTATCTTCTTTTTTTATTCATTCTACTTAAATTTTAATTATAAATTTATTTTATATATCGACATAATAATATTATAATATCATCATTTCTAATATAATATTATATATATATATATATATATATATAAATAAAGCATACACTCAAATAAACATTCTCAGAACCTAAATAAAGACGATCTTAGATTAAAGTTAGGAATAGTAAAGCGGGTCAATCCGACCTATTTTGAGATCCGCTCCTCGTTTTGGTCTACAAAGTGTGGATGTAATATCGGATTCATTTTTTTGACTCGTCTTGCCACGTGGGTTGGGCCGTGGGTTTGCGGACTGATCCGCATTTGTGAAAAGCAAAATAATTTTTTTTATGATAAGAAATTTTTTTTTCCATAATAATTGATATTCATTTTTTATCGAAATAAGTTAAATTAGTTTACCTAATCAAAGAAAAGAAACAATATCAACGAAGATTAAAGCTAAATACAATAATAACATATCACTTACAAGACATGTACCTAAAAATGCATACAAAAATATTTCATATTCAAAAACTAAATTCATTATCTTATATACAATGATAATAATAATAATAATAATAATAATAATAATAATAAATATAAAAGGAACTATGGAAACAACACGATGACTGATGTGAGAACTACAAAATAAGAACATTTAATTTTATAAGAAGGTCAGCAAGCCAACCCTCCGCCGGGACAATTGATGCCACATGCAACAATGGTATCAAAGCTATGGTTCTGTAGATTTTTTTCTTAGTATGCTTTGTGGTTGCAGTATAGTCTGATCTTCCACATCAGAAAAAATTAATTCCTTTTTGTTGGAGAATCATCCTTGTTTCCTGAAGTTGCAATGAGAATTTTGACGGAATGATCATTGTCAGAGTTGTGTTGACGCGATGAATCTACAATTGAGTTCATGGAGGTGCAAGGATTGTGAGTCGTGCTGGATCTGTAAAGGAGTTCGTGTGTGGTGAAATGCTCTTGGATTTGTGAAGGACGTCGTAGTTGGTGCTCGCTTGGCCCTGTGTGTGATGTACGATGGAGATCTGATCTGTGTGAGTCACGATTTGCGGCATGTGCGTGAAGGAAGTACTTTACGGTTTACAGATATGCTTCAGCAAAAGTCAATGGAGGTGCTACGTAAGCAGGTGTTATGTCGACGGGTGTTGCGTCTCTAGCAAGGGAATCAATGGCACGATGGCTGCGAAGTGTAGACGTTCGATATCTGGTTTTTTGCAAGGTTTGGTGGTTTTGCATCATGGGTTACAACATGGTTCCGACAAAGGGTGTATGGTGTTTATGTGCGAGCATTTGCTAATAATTATGCAAGGTGTGTGGTGATTATACACGAGCATTGGTTAGCATTGATTCATGGTGCATGGAAATTCTTGGGATGACTTAATTGGAAGTGGAAATTCTTGAAATGGTTTAATTCCAAGTGGAAATTCTTGGGATGGTTTAATTTCAAGTGAAAATTCTTGGGATGGTTTGATTCAAAGTGAAAATTCTGGGGATGGTTTGATTCAAAGTGAAAATTCTTGGGATGGTTTGATTCCAAATGAAAATTGTTCGAATGGTTTAATTCAAAGTGGAAATTCTTTAGATAGTTTGATTCCGAGTGGAAATTCTTGGGATAGTTTGATTTCTAGTGGAAATTCTTGAGATGGTTTGATTCTAAGTGAAAATTCTTGGGATAGTTTGATTCCAAGCGGAAATTCTCTGGACGACTTGATTCCAAGTGACACTCTTTATGATGGAAATAGAGTGTTGTGAGGTGTAGCGAAATTCTTGCTCTAAAGGGTGTGGATGTACTTGGGGTCAAAGGGTTGAGAGTGTTTTTTGTGTGTTGTACAAATTTACACATAGTGATTATTTTTTGTGGTTGTGGTTTTTCTTCGTATTTGGAGTTTCCATGTTATATTCTTTGTGTTAATCTTATTTCTCTATTAATGGATGATTCTTGGAGGTAAAGACGATAATGTTCTTAATTGATGATACATTTTTCCAATAATATATATATATATATATATATATATATATATATATATATATATATATATATATATATATATATA
>Ga0209589_1001744_pt1 | contig 36525 bp, 13 predicted proteins | sample CowpeawhiteBW_FD_187525 | JGI IMG/M metagenome (GOLD analysis project Ga0209589, IMG submission 187525) | Root nodule microbial communities of legume samples collected from California USA - Cow pea white BW (SPAdes) (version 2) | ecosystem: Host-associated > Plants > Roots > Nodule | place: USA...
GTTTGTTGAGTTTATTAAGATTGATATTTAAGGCTTATAAAGACCTCACTCCTTTCATATTTTTCTTTCATATGTACCTGTTGCATGAGCAGAAAAGGAACCTGCTCAGTGAGAGTTGTTCGGGATACTATTGGTGGATCTTCTGAAGATTGACTCTTGGATAATTTCTATTAATATCTTTAGGAGATGTTAAAAATATAGAAAATCTTCTATTCTGATGTAAGACTCTTAATATTTAACAAATATATATTTTTGTAATATTTTATGAACAATTACATAGATGCAAACTACATATATGAATATGAAGTTATGTTATTATTAATGTTCTCTCAAGGATAATCTCTAAAAAAAAAATTGATTCCATATCTTTTTATCAAATAATAATTATTTAGTATAATAGTCAGGGTGTCACATCGAGTGCGTTCATTCCACCAAGACGTATTACTTATGTGAATATCTCGCCCAATATAGCCAGCTAGGGGTATTGGGCCAAAATGGGTCGGATCTTTAGCTGGGCACCAAACAAACAATGACTAATGACTTGACTAGCACTTGGCAGGACTTTAGTACCACTGAGCGCAACCAAGTCAGTGAACTCACTGACGTGTTGGCGTTGGGTGCCATTTAGGCAGCGTCGAACACCACATGTTTTTCTGGTTTGAGTTATTATCTTGGGAAAATTAGGATTCCTGTTTCGTTAACTATTGGATCGAGTTGAAATTTTGACAATAAGTCCTAGACACATGATTCTTCACCTTGTCTGTTAGGATCTTTGAATAGAGGTTTATGGTAAGAGAAATGTTTTTCATCGTTTTGATGAAATTATTGGAAATATTGTATTTAAATGTTATGTTAATGCAATAGAAAGTAAATAATGAATTATTAACCTGTAATTTGAAATAAACAATAGATGATTTATGTTTTGAGATGAGTTTGGATTGAGGTAAAACGCATATGTATAACATGGTGTGATGATTTAAAATTTTATGAGAGTATGATGAATGAACTATGTGTGATATATTGTGTTTTTGCTACTTGCTCTTATGATTGTGCTTTCTATCTTGGTAATTTTATTATAAATTAATATGTATGTGAATGGAATGATAAGGTAGTTATTCCTAGGGAGGGAATTCTACCATTAATTGAATATGATATGGGGTGTATTAATGATAGCTGCAAGGTGAGATAATCATGACTTAACTAGTGATTACAGTCGTCAAATAGAAAATATGAACAAGTACAAATATATTTTATACCCGCATGTTAATGAGGTGGGTACAAGTATCATAGTATCTGTATCCGTGGATACTCGTACATGCTAATCTCTAATTTAACAAAGTGGGGTTGTTGATCCAAGCAGTAGTTAAAAACCTTCAATTGTGTTAAACGTGATTTAATATTTACTTTTGTAATGTTATTTGAACTTGTATGAATTTGAGTTTATTTGGACTTTGTTTGAAACTTATGATAGTGATGTATTATATTTTATTTGAATTTATTTTGACATTGTAATCTTTGATTGAATGTTTAAAATTCAATTTTATATATAGATATTTTATAGATTTTTATGTAGATTTTTTTTAAATTTTAATAAATATACATTTTTTTTATAACTTTCTACCATTTTTATACAATTTTTTTTATAGATTTTTATAGTTAAAATATTTTGTTAAATATTTTTATATTTTTGTTTTGTAAATATCCACAAGTATTAAAAGAATAAGCGGGTACACGTATAATGGATACCCGCACAGGTATGTGATAGATATTTATCCAGTGGGGATGGTAGTGAGGAGCTACTACCCATACCCGCCCCACCCCATTGATATTCCTAGTTGCGAGAGTCGATGGAGGTTTGTATTTAGAGTGATGACACTAGTCACACTAAAAAGAGATATTGAATTTATCTTGTCATGCTCAATGAAACTAGGGAAGCTATCCATCCACGGTACAACTATAGCTCTTGATAGGCAAAAGTGATAGAGCATTGACAAGTACAAGATCTCATTTCACTAGTTAATACACCGATCCTCCAGAGGTCGGGTCTATAATTATTAATGTTTGTTTGTGTTTGAAGAACTTTGGTGTGAAGTTTGATGGTATGATTGTATGGTATGTCATTATATTCAAATTCTTAGAATAATCTCTTTTTATTTAAAACTTTAAATCATTTCTAGCTTATCCTGTTTGTTCTTATGTTGATATTATCTACCTACGATAGGTGTAAATTTCATGATAGTAGAAGATAATGTAGGATCCGAGGAGGAACAATGTTGAGTCATTCACAGGTGCTGAATGCCACAAACAAGTTTAAAGTTTCATACATATAGTTTATGATATTATGAGTACATCACCCATGGTAGTTTTCTTTTGAATACTCTTTGAATATTTAAGTTTTTAGTTATCAAAGAAAGAAGGACTCTATTTAATATTATGAACTATATCCAGTGAATTTTGTTTTGGTATAATCATGTGATTTCTACTCGATAGTAAGCTTTGGAGTGTTATTTTAGGGATGTTATACTTTGAAATGTCAACATAATTAAAATGTTAAAATTCATAATAATATCTAACATGATCTTATTTAAAAAATAATAGAACAAAATTAAAAAAAATTATAATAGTAGTAACAATAACATAACTAACACTATTTAATCTAATATTATGTACCCGCTATGGGAGTGACTAAATAACCCATGCATAAAAGACAGATAAACATAGGCTGAAATTATAACTGCAATAACACATTTTTATTAAGCTCTTTAGATGAAGCATGCTAGAAAAAAAAAACTTACAATTCAAATACTTGAGAAAACAAACATAACATAAAAATATTACACTAATTAACAGTTCTTAAAGACTTGATCTCTTGACCAATTATTCATTATTAAAGAACTGAAACACTGAGGCATATATTTACTTTTCAGCAAAGATGTGTGGAAATCTTCTTCCTTACTCACTCTTCTTTGCTTCCACTGCTTACTTCGTTACTCTTTGCATCACTTCCCTTTAAAAACATCAACATAAAATGTTAGCAAATGAAAATTTAGAAAAGATATCTTTAACTAGAAAAAAAATGCTTTTCTTTTTTATAACTAATTTATAAAAAAATATTTTCTATTAACCTCTCTCAAAACTTGGTTTGGAACACATGTATAAACTAATTTTACCTTTATAAAAAACGGATTTATTGTTTTCTTCTAAAATTGAGAAAATTTTTCTCTAAACATATCCTAATTCACAAAGTTTACCACTTATCAATATAAAAACATGGAATGGTGTTGTTTTTATTGATATAAATATCATGAATCAATTGGTTCCCATTTCAGCTCTCAATGCTATAAGGCAAACGAAATTGTTCAACCAATGTGGGTTAAAATCTAGATTTTAAGTAATTAAATATAAAATAAACATATTTAGGTATTTGTAGATATATCTATTATCTAAGGATATATAATTTATAAAAGTATCATCTACATTTTTACTAAGACCATAATAAAGATTTAATTATATAAACAAGAATCTTTATGTGACAAAAGCTAAAAATCACGTTTTTTTTATTTCCTTTACTAATGTGAACATTGTCTTAAGATTCCATGTTTCATGGTTGTATATATATGATGTTTGAATCATCTTATGATATTTGCATCATAGATGTGTAGGAAAAAATTGAAATGACAAATTCTGAATTTTATGTAGTGATATTTGTGGGTACATCCATCTGCCATCCCCTCTCCTCAAACAACATACCATAAAGAAAAAAAAATAAGGAATTAAAATATATATTTTTATATCTGCCACTAGTTAATGAGTATAATTTTATATCTGTCACTTGTTAATAAGTTTTTTTTTTTATTTCTACAAAAATTCATACTTGTTTTTATTTAAGTTATTTTGAAAAAAAATAATCTCAAAAGAATTTTTAAAATAAATAATTTTCTTGTTGAACTAAGCATTTGTCATCATGTTTTGGAGTATTTTATTTTAATAAATTTTCATATTATGAATTTTGGAAATATCAATATAACTAAAATGTCAAAATTAATAATGATAGGTAACAAGATCTTTTTTGAAACTAAGTATTTAATATTTCATCAATAAAAAACTTATATTTTCTGTCAATTTTGTTTTGAAAATTTTTTCGTACAAAATAATTATAAATTTTGTTATAAAAAAAATATTTGTAAAAAATTGGTACCAGTCTTTTTGAAAAATAATTTATATAAAACATTATTTGGAGAAAATTTTGTATCAAATTAGCGAATTTTATAATTTTGTAGAAAATAATTATTCCCGAAGGAATTATTTAAATTTTTTAGAAGAAAAGGATAAAAAAAATATTTTCTTACAAATTTTTTCAACAAATTTGTAAGAAAAGTCCGATGAAATATAAAAAATTCTGGTAGTGATCATTATTTCTATTTTTAATTTATTTCTAAGTTATTATGTGATAACATAAACAACTTTAGTTTAACTAGATATCTGATATTATAATTACTGTTTTACAATTTCATTAAAATGTAATAGTAGTTAAATATACCATATTACATATTTATGAATATGTAACCATTCTGAAAGTTAACATACATATTCATATTATTAATAACTATATTGAAAAATATTAATTTTTTCTTAAAACTTACTATTTCAAAAAGTTGGTGCTTGCTAATTAATTCTATTCCATTTTTAATTGTATGCATAAAATTTAAGTTAAAAGAAAAAAAGAAGTCACAATTAACACTCAAGTTGACACTGCATCACCAAACACACAATAAAATACCATTGTTTACAAACATTATTTGTAAAAATGTTGTAAGTTTGAAAGATTTGTACTGGTATTAAATTTTTATTATCATTGTGGTTATTATCTTGGGTAATCCCTTCAGTGCCTTTGTTAGTTTCAGTGTTAACAGTTATTCTTGTTGCAGTATTCTTTTATTTGTATCTTTTGATATTCCATATAAGAATTAAGACTTATAAATCCATCGTCTTAAGATTTTGGGTTAAGAGTGGTGTCAATATCTTGTAAGTTGGGTTCATATTCGGTGATGTTAAATCTTCCAGTGATCCTCTCCAACAAAAAATACTCTTAATACCAGGTTGCCACATATCACGTGCCGTCAAAAAACCATTCCATTTTCCATTATGTTAACTTTAGCTTATATAAAAAATAAAATAAAAAACATGTATATATAATTATTTAACAGTGAGTTATGATGGTTATGATATAATATAATTTAGCAAAAGAAATATATCTTACCAGGGAAGTAGAAGCAGTGAGAGGTATCAAGAAAATGTCATTCTTTCTTCCAACAGTGACTCCAAATTTCTCAGACATGTCAAAGTCTTCACTTCTGATTCCATTTGGAAGGTTCCAATCAAAGTGAAACAACAAAACAGCAAGAGTGAGTTCAACACTCAGCAAGCCAAAGGACATGCCTGGACACATTCTTCTTCCAGCACCAAAGGGAATGAACTCAAAATGAGATCCTCTAAGATCAATGGAGCTTCCAATGAATCTCTCTGGATAAAACCTCTCTGCTTCATTCCAGTACTTTGGGTCTCTTCCAATTGCCCAAGCATTTATCAGTACCTTGCTCTTCACTGGTATGTGATACCCATCAATCTCACATGTCTCTCCACATTCTCTTGGAACCAGAAGAGTTCCTGGAGGGTGTAACCTTAGGGTTTCTTTCACAACTGATTTCAGATATTGTAGTTCATTCATGCATATCTCATCAACCTTTCCCTTTTCTTTGAACACTTCTCTCACCTCAGCTTGTGCTTTCTTCATCACACTTGGATTCTTTATCATCTCTGCCATTGCCCAGTTTACTGTTGTCGTCACAGACTCAACTCCAGCTACAAAAATGTCCTGCAATGCAACACATACTTATCTTTAGGATTTAGGGTTTCATATTTTAATTCTATCAAATCAGTGTAATGGACAGTACTATATATATATATATATATATATATATATATATATATATATATATATATATATATATATATATATGAAGTGTAGTTGTAAGTTGTGTTATATATTTAAATTATGGACAGCCATATTTTAATACTACACTTTTTTTTACTACAATTTAATATTATTTATTATTATTATTATTTATTCTCTTAATTTTTAAAAATATAAAAGTTAACTTTTATTAAGATTATTTTAACTTTGTAAAAATTATCAAATAGTCTCAAAGAAATTTTTTCTTAAATTATTATTTTAGTTTAAATATCAATGATACATATATAGATAAATAATTTTGAATATATATGTAGAATATGTTGTAATTAAAATCATAATAAATAAATATATTTAAGTATATAATTTATATTTCTCACTCACAATAATGAATTTATATGAAACAAGATTACTTTAACTATGTTTAATTTATTTTAAAAAATATTTAAATTAAATTTAGAGATTAATATAAAAATAAGTAAACTAAAAGTGGTTGGACAACTAAGAAATTTATGTGTGCTATTATATAATAATAATAATAATAATAATAATAATAATAATAATAATAATAATAAATAAAGGTAATTTGAATTGGTTGAGGAAGAATGTTTTGATCAATTAAAAAGGTGGTGCGTAAAATATTGATGTGAAGAAGAAAATAAAAATACTCAATTAAGAAAAACAAAAGAAACAAAAATTACATTTATGAGATAATTTATAAATTTACATGTCAGTAAATTAAAGAAAAGTAAGAGTTTGTCGGGGCCATGGCCCACACAGTCAACAAAATGGATTTTTTCCTGATTTAGTATTGTCGTAAGAACCAGATGGGTGGGTAATATTTTAATTACTAAATTTTTATAATTTTTTTTTATTATATGAGATGATATTTTAAAATATTGAGTATAAGAGAATAAAAAATTAAAAAATTATGTAAAAAATATACATAAAGTTATAAGAAAAAATTATTAAATAGTTAATTTTTTTTTTCATAAATATATAAGAGTAAGGATAAAATAATTTTTTTTCATGTGTTTAATAATAATTTTAAGAAAACAAGAAGATAGACTTCTTCACGTTTGTGTATGGGTAGGTCCGATATAACTTTAGAAAAGAGGGTGAGAAAGATGATAAAAGAAAGAATTTAGAAGAAATGGATAAAATCCTCACCATGATTACTGCTTTGATATTGTTAATGGTTAAGCAAACTTCTTGGTTAGTGTCATTAGCATCATGGAAGTTTAGCAGAACATCAACCAAATCTTCGTCTGATTCATGGCCATATTTGGCTTTGGATCTCGCTTCTCTGTGTTCATCGATGATGGCTTCAAGTATCCGATCCATTTCTTGATGCACCTTCTCAAGCATAGGCCTCAAACCAGTGAGATGTTGAAGCCATGTAGCAGAAGGAAACAACTCTCCAATGTCAAAGCCTCCTGCACCAACCACTCCTCGTTGGAGTATTGACATGAACTCATCCTGGTCTTTGGTGCGCTTCTTCCCCAGAGCAGCTCTTGAAATTATGTTATACATTGACGACGACACTGCTTCAGTGAGGTTGATGGGGGACCCTCCAACATGTGTGCCAATAATTTCAACCAGATTGCTCAGTTCTTCCTCTCTGATAGGCTGGAATGAGCTCACACGTTTTGGGGACAGAAGCTCCATGGTGCAGATTCTTCGTACCTGAGGATGATATTTGCTTAATATATATTTTTTAGTTTCGTGTTTAATATATTTTTAGTTTCTAATCTTAGACATGAAATTAAAATTATCTGTCTGAAACTTCAATATATTTTAATCCTCATACTTTAAAAATAAAGAAAATAGTTCTTTTAATTCAATTATGCTACTTCTTTTTTAGATGCCAAACACGTTTCATGCTAACATTTGAGTTCTTTACACTATTTGATATGTTTTCAGCTTATAACACTACTAAAAAAACTCATATTTTCTGTTAATTTTGTTTTGAAAATATTTTCATAGGAAATACTTACAAATTTTGTTGAGAAAAAAAATTTGCAAGAAATTGCTACTAATTTTCTTGCAAAATATTTTGTACAAAACACTTTTCGCAACAAATTTTGTAAAAAATACTTGTAAATTTTATAATTTTGTAAGAAATGATTACCTATAAAGAAATTACTTGCCAATTAAAATTCTTAGAAAAAATAATAAAAATTTCCTTCCTTACAAATTTTTTAAAAATATTTACAAGAAAAATCTTATGTAATATGAAAATTTCTAATAATATAAATGCATTTGACACATAAAAATGTTAACTTAAATCAGTTAAAAGGACTATAGCCTTATACCCTTTCATTTTCTTAAATTTAAGTCAAAATATTTAATTTAAAGAAATTAATTTAAAGTTATATTTCATGGACTATAACTATTAACATAATATAAATATTTGATATTTACATTTTTATATAAATATATATATTACATATTTCATGGAACGTATCGAGATATCTGATAGTTTGAAAACTCTTAAAAATTTGCAAGAGTACCTTTTTCCAGTAACTTCCGTAAGGCGCAAAAGCAATGTTAGTGTATCCATAGGAGGCTATATCTGCTGCTAGAAGTTGAGGTCTTGATGCAAAGATTGCATCATGTGTTTTCATGATCTCTTTAGCATACTCTGCGGAGGAAACAACGATTATGAAGATCTCTCCCAGTTGGAGATGCATCATGGGTCCATATATTTTGGCTAGGTCTCTGAGTTTTCGGTGTGGTGTGGATGAAAGAAGATGGTGCAGGTTTCCTATAATTGGCAGCTTCCATGGTCCAGGGGGTATGTTCAGTGATGACTTAGTTTTTTTCTTTAAGTTTCTCCCTAATTTCAGTGCCACAATCATGCAGAGGAGAAAGGAAAAGACAAAGAGTATTTCTGAATCCATGGTGAGAAAAAGTTACTGGTGAAAGGTTATGCAACTCATGATATATATAAAGATTGATTGGTGTTGAAGATGGTTGTTTGTTTTCCCCATGTTCTTAAATGAAGAATCTGATGGGTAGATGAACAGGTGAGAAGATCAACCACCATTATTGTTCCAATTTAATAACTGCATTTTTTGTTTCATTAGTTCTGAAGACCAAGGTATTTTAAAATATTTTAACTAAGTTGATGTTAGAATCGAACTTTAGCCTAACTCAACTTTATAAAATCGATTTATAACATAAGGTTTATATCGTACTTATATATTACAAAATTGTTTTATCTTTAATCGAATCGAAATATTCAAGATATATATCATTTTAATGTCTTATTGTTAAAATATCTAAAAGACTTGTAAAAGTTCTTTAAAGTTTTAACCCCACTAGTCATATAAAATATCATATTCTTATGTTATTTATGAACCTCTGATCCAATTTTTGTTTATCAGAGATAGAACTTTGTGGAGAAGAAACACAGTCATTGCACAGGTTAAGAAGAATTAAATGGCTCATCTGCATTCTCAAGTGAAGTTGGTTGAGGATCCAATACTATTATCAACTATAATAAAGAAAAGATTGATGAGAGACAAGTGTTTATCGAATATAAAAGTTTTATAAAATATATTCAGTTTGAAAAATGGTCACATATAAACAAAAACATATCAGAATAAATATAAGTATCTGTCAATAAGAAGACACTAGATGTTTTTAGGATTGTCACTACAACATATGCCATTTTCTATTCATATCAAATCAAATTCACAACAAAAATTATTATACTTAATGAAAGTTATTTAACTTTAATAATGGATGTAAGTAACGGAGGTTTTTAAAACCTCTATTAAGTGCTAGTGGTTTATTTCTTAACTCCGGGGACATGTAAGTTTATTTTAAACCTCAGTAAATATATAAAATTAACGATTTATACAACACTACTCACGCGAGAAAAAAAAAGGTTACATAATTTCTAGAGCTGTCAAAATGGGTTGGAATGGAACCCGCAAGCCAACCCGGCTCACCACGGGTTGGGGTCGGGTTGGGTTAAATTTTTTTACAAATTTCAATACGGGTTGATTTTTGACCCGGCTCATTTAGAACCCAGCTCATCTGGGTTGAACCCGTGGTGAGCCAGGTCGGCTCACCAACCCGCATATAAAAGGGTCACACAAGTATTTTTTATTAAGTTGGACTTTACATTTGGGTCGTGTTAGGTTGTTTTTTTAACCAACACATAAATTATTTGTATTTTTTTATTTTGGTTTGTATTTGGATTGTATTAAAGTTTATTTAGATTTTAATTAGAATTATAATTTAGTTTTGACTAAAAAATAAATAAATAAATTGTATTTTTTTAATTAAGTGAACCCGTGAGTCAACCCGTTTAATCCGTCAACCTGTAGTGGGTCGGGTCGGGTTCGAATTCTTTTGGCTCGCTAAAAAGTGAGTCGAGTTGGTTTGACTCACTAAATCATCAACCCGTGATGGATTGAGCCGGGTCGGGTCAAATTACCCATTTTGACAATTCTAAATTTTGTTTATTTTTCAGAGTTTACGTTAATAATTATGATACATATTTATATTCCAGGTTTTTAGAGTGTATCAATTAATATAACTAATTTTGTGCTATGAGAAGGATTTGTAATACTTAATGACATTTTTTGTATTGTAATTGAATTTGAATTTTATTACATATATTTATTATACTTTGATATAAATTTAATTACCTATGTTAATTTTATATCTATGTTTGTATAATTAAATATAAATAAACAAATACATTTAAATGTAAATAATTGTAGCCGAAATATATATATATATATATATATATATATATATATATATATAAATGGATAAATGATAAATGAGTAAAAAGTATATTAATAATTTCAAAATTTATGGAACTTTACGGAAGATTTGAAACGTATGTTAATTTATGAAAATTGTTAAAGTAATTATTTTACATAAGTTTTAAAAACCATGGTATTTTACCATTGTTTCAAAATCCACAATAATTAACGGGTTTCAAACTCACAAAACTTAACAGAAAATTTAAAACATCCGTTAAATATAAAAGGATAAGAAATTTTGACTAATGAGTGACACATTCTCCAATAATGATTTAATGGAGAAAATCGAAACTTCAAATAAATAACTTAAGAAATTTTAACTTGGATAATGTAAAATAAAAATAATTCTCCATTAAAACTATTTTTGTCTTGTAGTGATCGCAACACAAAATTAATCGATCTGTAACTTAAAATAATCATATTTATTATATGATCTTTTATGGTATGTTTCAATAGAATTCACCTCATATCAAACAAATTATATAATTGTCTTCTAATGATATTTATGTTGATTGATCAAGAGGATTTGGAAACAACCTACATTTAGAATCCTCAATCATTAAGAATAATTTAATTCATTAATTCATTCTTTACAGTGCCCCCAAATATACGCTTAAGTAATAAACTCATACTTACCTAACTTATTGACTTTTTTCACAAGGTACCTTAATTTTTCAAATGCCTTATCTTTTCTTAGGCGTGGAAGTTTACACATGTTTAATGAATATCTTAATGAATAATAACTTATAGCAAATTCTTTTTCTAGGTACTTTTTGTTTCAAATAACTTCATTTAATTGTGCATATTGTCACATTTAAGTGTATATTGACTAAAAGTGATGATAACTTCATCTTAAGTGAACTACTATTGTTTAAAGTAAAAGTTAACACACTTAAGAAATTATTTTCTTTTATGATAACTTCTATGATGGAATGGTTTTGACATTATTGTTTCTTCACTCTTTCTCTTCGTACATTTTGTGACAAGGTTTGTGACACAGCTTTGGAGATGAACATTTGGTGTCACAAAGTTTTGTTATTAATACAATTCTATGACAACATTTATGACAATATGTTTACAAACATACAAGTCTCACAAATTTTTTCATATAAATTTATAAAATAGAGTTTTGTCAGTGATTTTTCACTCTTTATAAAGAAGACTTTTTTGTTGTCAAAAAATATCGCCACAGACAAATATTTTTTAGTATATATATATATATATATATATATATATATATATATATATATATATATATATATAGATAAATAGATAGATAGATATAATATGTAAAATTGTTGATAAAGCAAAGGAAATTGCAGTGAATAAATCTTTGTCTTTGATTTATTCTTTCTTGAATGAGATCCCTCCCTTAAACCAAAAGTAAACTAGAGACGATATTATGTATATATGTAAAATAGGTTTCATAATGATTAAAATCCATCTAAAACAATTTTCAATTATGTAACAAGAAATAAACATAAAAAATTATATGCCTATTGTATAGTTCATAACAACACTACTTCTACTATCTTGAAGTTGAAAATCAAACCATTAAAGTAATTCTTTGAAAGTTTTACTCACTACAAGAATTCAAGGAGTTATAGTCGAAATATTAGCGTTGACTTTATCTTGCATGCTATTACAGTAAAAAATAATGGCTGTTAAGAGACACAAAATAAAATACTAAGTTTAGTGTGGGTTGTGCGGCTCTAGATAATCACCCTTGGCGTCCTTTAAGGGATGCTAGTTACTCAATATTAAAAGAAAAATATATTACAAAAAAGTATAAATTTTAGAGTAATGGTTAGGGGACACAATTGTATTTTAGACTAGCGTCGCTTGATAGACGTTTTGATCTTATTTTCTAAAATTAATGGAAAAAGATAGATTAAGCCGTAATCGATAGTGTCAGTTAGCCGAAGCAAGATAGTAAAAATAAAAGAAGAAAAAATAATTTTGCAGAGATGGCTTGGAATGAGTTAAAAAAAATTATTATTAGAGTATAGAGTGGGTTGACCGACGCTTTTATCTTATTTTTAATGGAAAAAACTAGATTAAGATAATAGGGGGCTAGGGGACGCAAACTGTAGCGTCAGCTAGGCGATGCAAGTTAATAAAAATAAAAAAATAAAAAATAATTTTACGAAGATGACTTGGCCTAAGTTAAAAAATATATTATTTTTTTAGAAAATAGAGTGGGTTGGCCGATGCTTAAAGAAATAGGTGGAAAGTTGACATAAATTTTAACTTTACTAATTGTCTCATTTTAACTTTATCAAATTTTAACTCTATTTTCGTTTTCGATCTCAGACGCTTAGAGAGTCTCTTTCTCTCTATTTTCATTTTGTTTCATCTCTTTTCTCATTTTTAGTCACAGGAACGACGTTATTACATTGCAATTTGCATCCGTTGGCCAACACATCTAAATTAGTTTCCATGATTTTTACGTGGTTAGCTTTCTGACATTGAGCTGACAATAATTATAAACTTATAAACTTGTGTCAGGTTTGGACATTTAGTATCAGATTTTGGCCGATGCTATTTGCCTTAATTCTTGTAGTGACTAATTCATTAAATTTCTACTTTCAATTTTGCCAACAAATCAAATGTCCATATCATCATCATCATCTAGTTTAAATCCAATTTTTTTTTTTTCAAATTCAAAATCACATAACCACAAGATTGTCTTGTTATTACCTTTTACCACAAATCAAAACAACTGAAAATAAAATAATTAAATTAACTCCTCTTGCTTTATAAAATATGTTTGATAAAACATTAAAAAGCTGAGATTCCAAAGATAAAACACCTAGGAGCTTCTGTTTCCGAAAGTAATTAAAACACTAATTAAAAGGAGTTCTAAAAATTAGTTGATAGTTACAGAGTTTTCAACTATTATTAGAATTTATTGAAAATAAGAAATATTACGAAGATAAAAACAATTAAAAAATAAAAAGTAAATTTACCTTGTTTCAAACAAAAGAAACTAATTAGATAGATGTGCTTCTTAATTTACTATTTTCTAAAATAGACAAAGATCAAATGAAGAGAAAAATGAAAAGAAAGAGAAAAACAGCACACATACAAACTAGAAGCTTTGAAAATAATTCGAAGACGAAAATTAAGGAGTTGGGAAAAAAATGGGGCCATGTACAGTAATTCTATTGTTAACTAACTAGGATTTTGAAGATATATAATATAAAAAAAAAATTATATAAAAGCATAGTTTACGTTACTTAACATCAGAATTTTTTGCAACTAATTAAAATCCATGTACAGTAATGAGTAATGTCAAAGAAAAAAACAATATTACGATGGTCATGACATAAACCTCCCTCATCTATTTAATCAATCAATTGTGAATTATATTACCATAACAAAGAATATAAATACTCCACCAATTGTCTCAGTTCTTCATATAATTAGGTGACTGTAGTTACGTCACACATAGAACAAATTATAGAAACAATAAATTATAAATTAAAGTGAGAAATTATATATATATATATATACTTTATTTAATTATAACAACAATTTGTTTAGTCAATTATAAATAATTTTAACAAATTTTACTCTTATCCTCTCAAAAGTATTTTTCAATCCATTAAGATTTTATTTCCAATCTCTTTTTCTTATTCGTAATTATATCAAATTTTAATAAAAATATTTTAAGTGAAAACATTTTTAATAACTAAATTATATAAAAGAATTATTAATTACATTATAAACTTATTTTTAACCCCTAGAAAGTGTTTAGAAATGAATCTATTTGATGAGTTTTCCTCTGAAATTTTATAGGAAAAATATATATAAAAAATAAAATTAATGTTTTATAGTTAACTTTAATTTATATATAAGTTAAAATAAATATTTAAAAATTATATAAGAGACTCACCAGTGTAATGAAAGTTTTTTATGTCAATTAGAAACAGTTTTTTTTTTTTCTCGTTCTCGAATGAACATATATATGGCGGTATAAAAAGTTTTCACTTTCTATGTGAGTTATGTTATTACTAGCATAGAAAGTTCACTCTCATTCTATTTCCAAATTTTTCATGAAACTTTAATTACCATAAGTGACAAACTTTATCCTAACCTCATGCTCACTGTCATTGTCACTCACTCCCTACTTGGCTTCTTCCACCTCTTTGTTCACATTCGCAAGGTCTGCGTTTTTACTAACCCTTTCTTTGTCTCCATTACCACTCTCGTCATACACTTCTTGACGAAGGAGGTTTGAGACTTCAATGTTGGCATAACAAACACAATGTGATACTGTCCAAAATAAATAAATAAACAACAATAACATATCCAATACACATAATAAGTCAAGCACATTAACAAGAATGCCAAGCACCAGAACAAGAGTGAGAGACACCATAGTGACATTTAGAGCCATCACAAAGGAGATACTAGGAGGAGACGAGAGCAAAGGCGCATAATGCAAAAGTAAAGACGAGTAGCACATGTAACGAGAAGTGAACTAGTGAAAGGGAAGGAGGGAGAAGGAGAAAATTAAAGATATTATGCCGATTATAGTGTTTAACCGCCATAATATCTCTATTTTAAATTAAAAATAATATAATAAACTTGTATTTTATTAAAAGTTTATCACCGCTCAAACTTATTGTGTCGGTTCTAGAGATAACTAGTATAGAAAGTCATCTACTTTATTATAATTTTCATCACTCTTGCTTTCTATGTCAATTTTAAGTATAATTGACATAGAAAATCTTATACTTTATTATGAAATTATCACTATTCCAACTTTTTATGTTAAGTTTTGTGATAAGCAACATATAGAAAGTATTATCATGTTTACAATTCTACCACCGCTTCACTTATATAATAGGTGAACTATATACCATCATAATAAGTCATCATAAAATATAATTTTTGCATCCGTGAATTATAATAAATTAGTTTACATATAAATTAATTTGATCTACTAATTATTTTATTTTATTTTTTAGCTTGGTTGATAGAGATGATATATATAAATTAAGAAAACAAAATATGATAAGATAAAAATATCTTAAGAGATTGTATGATAGACTATATTAATGTACACAAGATAATAAACTAAATAATAATATAATATAATATAATATGAATTATATATATTTGAATAAATATTTTATTTAATAAATTATGTATAATTTTATAAAAATACTTTTAATTTATATTTATTTTCAAGTTAACACACTTCTTTTCTCAATATAATGAATATGATAAGATGTGCAACAATCAACATATCAGGATAAGATAACAACTACTCTAAGACACTTATGACCACTGAACAAATCTAGAAAGATGTTTTTATGCTTAAAGAAATCATCATGATATTAAGAACTATAACTATTACAAATACTTAATTTTTATTTAATTTCCGAAATTAATTGTAAGAAATTATTGCATAAATTTTATAAATTTAAAGAATAATGTCTTTTTTTTTTCACTGAAGTTTTAAATTTGTTACTATATTAAATAATTTCATAAAAATAAAATACTTTTTTTAGTAAATTTTTTAGACTTGTACGTATGAAGAAACATTATTTCCTATAAATATTATCTTTAAAAATTAAGCTAATTTGTTATTGGTATCACTCCAACTAGAAAATTTATTGTCTCAACCTTCATTTAGATAAGTTTAATTGCCTATTTGGGTATGCCTCAATAAATGTGGACCTACTTATGTTCTTATTTACATAAATATAACTATACTGTCTGTCTAATAACAAACATTATTTTAAATATTTGACCAAGTTATTAATTAATTGTTATAGAGCGTCCCTTTTATAAATTCATGTGCACAACACAATGTCGCACAGCTTAATGATATGATATGTGCAAATTTGGTTCTAACATACATGAAATCTTCTTAATTTCTGATTAACTTACTGAAGTTGCAAGATAGCACTTATTTGTTCTTCACTGGAATTTTTGGTTATATTATATGCTGATGGAAATGCTTACAAAGATTTAGATGTTCAAGTGTGAAGTTGTATCTCAAGGAATGATAATAAACTATTTAGTCTGTACTTGATGTCCCTTACATAATTATAAATCATATTTTTATTGCAGATATTGCTAATTTATAAGATAGCATATGAATATAAAAAATGAGTTTTGTTATATATATTTAATTTAAGAGATAAATATATGGTGTGTTTAATGTAGAAATTACATATTATTTAATTCTATAGATATGATGATATAATATTATTAGGTCTATTATATTTAAAAGTATTAATTTGGTCTATAATTTTTTTCAAGTTTATTTGATAAGATTCTTTTTTCTTTTTTTGTAGTCAATAAAGTTTTCATTCTTGTCGATTTTGTTCAATTTGATCATTTCTCGTAGTGTTGTTTTAATAGTTATAACGACATGTGAACAATGTATATCACTTGTAGGGACTTTTACTCTCTGTAGACCATTTGCAATAAGTTTCATCCTACTATACACAAAGTTAGTCATTCTCCCATCTGAGGCCATGGGAAAACTCTTAAACTAGGATATTTTGCTACTCTAACCACATGACTAATTGTACTATGAGTTTGAATAGTTATTAAAGTGTCAAGATGATCTTAACTTATAATCCCTACATCAATGTATACACTAAGGAAACATACAACCAAAAGAATTTTCCTAGGGAATTCCTTGAATTAATACCTTTCATATCTTTAATACAATCTTTGGAAACAAATCAACAATATCAACAATCAAAACTATCAAAACCAACAAAAATGTGTAACAAAACCACCAGCAGAGACTGATGCTCGAAGGTAACTAAGGCGCACCCAACATTGGCATGAGAGGGACTCACTACCCATTATTTGTTCATTCGTTCAATCTAAAAATCTCTCATTTAACCCAACACAATTTATTTGAGCACAAATTTTATACATCTATTTGTTCACTTGTTCAATCTAAAAATCTCTCATTCAATCCAACACAACTTATTTGAGCACAAATTTCATACATCTATTTGTTCACTTGTTCAATCTAAAAATCTCTCATTCAACCCAACACAACTTATTTGAGCACAAATTTCATACATCTATTTATAAAATATTCAACAATCCAATATATCACATATCAAAGTAAGCAAACATTCATAACTCAAATTTTATCACATTCAAATGACAGTCAAAAACTTAGATAAACAATCATATGTAAAAACAATAAAATTAGTTTTCCTCACCTAACAAAATTGCTCAAACAACTTCAAAACGGTTCGACACTTCCAAACTCACAAAATACTCTATCTATACATAAAAATATCACAAACATGATTGATCATACCATTATAATCATTGATCAACATAGACTTATATTGATGACGAAAAATATACATGTAAACAAACTTAGAAAAACTGAAAAAAAGAAGCTTACATGAAAAAAAAAAAAAAAAAAAAAAAAAAAAAAAAAAAGCAAAAAACAAAAAAAAAAAAACAGGTTAAAAGAGAGTAAAAAATCAACTTAATAAAACTGAAAAATTGATTGATTGAACTTAAAAGAACTCTTCTCGAAAATTAGTGCAACTTTCTCAAATTTTCAAGAAAATGAACATAGAGTTAAAACACTTAAAAAGAGTCAAAGATTCGAAGAAAGATAATTTTTAGAGAGATAATATGTTTTTAAAATAATAAAAAGCTAATTTTACTTAAATGTTTTTAATTGAATTTCATTGTTTTTAAAAGTAATATTAATTTTAAAATATTATTTTCTGATTCGATCGTATTTTTTCAATTGTAATAAAAATCATAAACCAAAACTTAATAAAGTAGTGTTGTCACCCATACTTCTTCCATCAACTAAATATTTTCTTTATATTTCACTTCACGTCAATCTTTCAACACCAATATCACATGCCGCCAAAATGTCTTTTCACACTATAAAATTCTCAATTATTTTTTCTAATTCTAAAAATAGTATAAAACAGTTATGATCAAAATAATAAACTAAAAAGAAAAGCATTATTTTGCCTTAATTTCAGTAGCTCCACTCTCAATAATTCCTTATTACACAGTACAATAGTTTGAATAATGATTTTAATTTGTTATACTTTTTTTTTAAAATAAGTCCATATAAATTTTTTCGTCAAATTCACGGTGATAACTTTACTATAATAATCCGTGACATTCATTGTTTGTGTTATGTTAACAACCAAACTTTAATTAATAATGTATTATTCATTATTTATATTACGTGTCACTTTTGAAACACTCTTATATATCAGTTTGACGAATAAAACTATATATATTGACTCATTTTTATAAAAAAATGTCTTAAACTAGTATGACAAAATTAAAAATTAAAAATTATAATTATATAATATTATTGTTATTTAATCTAATAGTTTATGTATCCGCTATTGAAGTGACTAAATAATCCGTGCTAGTCTCAGCATAAAAGACATAGAAACATACATTTATTGATTAATGCTCTTTAGATGAAGCATGCGTAAAAAAAAAAAAAAAAAAAAAACTTACAATTTTTACACTAATTAAGAATTGAGAAAACAAACATAACATAAAAATATTACACTAATTAACAGTTCTTAAAGACTTGATCTGCTGACCAATTATTCATTATTTAAGAACTGAAACACTGAGGCATATATTCACTTTTCAACAAAGATGTTTGGAAATCTTCTTCCTTACTCACTCTTCTTTGCTTCCACCGCTTACTTCCTTACTCTTTGCATTATTTCCCTTTAAAAACGTCAACACTATTTTCCGTTAATCTTCAACTATAAAATGTTAGCAAATAAAAATTTAGTAAGATATCTTTAACTAGGAAAAAGATGTTCTTCTTTTTAACAAAATAAAATGATCTTATGTATAACTAATTTATAAAAAAATATTTTCTATTAACTTCTCTAAAATTTGATTTGTAACACTCATATGCATAACAAATTTTACCTTAATAAAAAACGGATTTTTTTTCTTCTAAAATTGAGAAAAGTTTTCTCTAAACATAATCCAATTCACAAAGTTTATCAATCAATATAAAAACATGGAATGATGCTGTTTTTTTATTGATGTAACTGATTTAGTCTTCTAATATTTTTTTTAGTTATTTTTGTCCCTTTTATTATTTTTTTGTTTAATTTAATCTTTCAATTATTTAAATTAGTTTAATTTTGTTAAGGTGAAGTTAAAACTATGTTCGTTCATTTACATGTTAATTAGTCAAATTTTCAAAATTTTCGATATATATATATATATATATATAAATTGTCACGTGTCAAGTTATCGTCATATCATGTGGTAGTGATAGTGGTTGTTTTTAATTTAGTCATCTATTTAAATTTTTTATTCAATTTAGTTCTCCTAATTTTTAAAACGATACAATTTTGTCCTCTTCAATTTGAAACCAAATTAGTAAATAAGCTTAAAAATATAAAAAATAAAATAATTTGAATATTATGATGAGGTGAATTGATGTATAAATTCTAAACAATTATTTTAACATGTAGATGTATATATAAGTTATAATTAAGCTTAATCCTTTATTTGGTCTCAAATAGGAGAGGACCAAATTGGATCATTTAATAGAGGGACTAAATTAAATCAAAATTTTAAATAGATTTACTAAATTGAAAACAATCACTGTCATAGTCACATGACACAACCATAACTTGATACAAGACAGTTTTATTTTAAAAAAAAATTGAAAATTAAAAGTCCATGGATTGACATGTGGCATATATGGACACAATGCTAACATCAACATAATGGAAAAGATCAAATTGAACATATTCTTGTACACCCAATAAGTCTCACATCGCTTAAGAGTCGAGGTTAAGCGAATTTTAAATACTCATACCTCCTTCCACCCTTAGAGATGCCTTTTAAGGACAAAATCGTGACGGAGCTCAAACGCTCCAAAGCGGACAATACCTTGGGAACGCGATGGTTGTTCTTAACGATGGCTGCCGGACAAACTTGGGTCGGAATCGGAACATTGGTGCCCACCGTAGGGACCGACAACTCCCCTTCAACCTCCCTTGCCCTCGACTAGGGGGCTTGTTCTGATACACCCAATAAGTTCCACATCGCTTAGCTCAAACGTTCCATAGCGGACAATACCTTGGGAACGTGGTGGTTGTTCCTAACGATGGATGCCGGACAAACTTGGATCGGAATCGGAACAAAACCCAAAATGTATCAAACCATCCAAATTACTAAATCAATAATTATACCTTAATATAAATATTATGAATCAACATTTCAACTCTCAATACTAAAAGACATTATGAAGTAATTAAATATAAAATAAAGTTAAGGCATTGATGTATATGTTATCTGAGGATATATCATTTATAAATGTATCATCCAAAATTTTACTAAGTCTAGAATAAAGATTTAATTATATAAACAAGAATCTTCATGTGACAAAGCTAAAAATCATGTACTTTTTTTTATTTCCTTTTCTTTTCTAAATCTCTTTAGAAAGATTTGTACTAGTATTAAATTGTTATTATCATTGTGATTATCTTGGGTAGTCCATGTAGAGTTTCCTTTCTTTAGCAAAGAAATATATATATATATATATATATCTTACCAGGGAAGGAGGAGCGGTGACAGGCACCAAGAAAATATCATCCTTTCTTCTCACAGTGACTCCAAATTTCTCAGTCATGTCAAAGTCTTGAGTTTTGATTCCATTTGGAAGGTTCTAATCAAAGTGAAACAACAAAACAACAAGAGTGAGTTCATCATTTAGCAAGCCAAAGGAAATGCCTGGACAAATTCTTCTTCCAGCACCAAAGGGAATGAACTCAAAATGAGATCCTCTAAGATCAATGGAGCTTCCGCTGAATCTCTCTGGATAAAACCTCTCTGCTTCTTTCCATTACTTTGGGTCTCTTCCAACTTCCCAATCATTGATCACTATCTTGCTCTTCACTGGTATGTGATACCCATCAATCTCACATGTCTCTCCACATTCTCTTGGAATTAGAAGAGTTGCTACTTGGTGTAACCTTAAGGTTTCTTTCACAACTGATTTCAGATATTGTAGTTTATTCATTCATATCTCATCAACTCTTCCCTTTTCTTTGAACACTTCTCTCACCTCAGCTTGTGCTTTCTTCATCACTATTGGATTCCTTATTAATAGGAAAGAGGAAAACTGAAAAGAAGAAGCACTCTTAACAGAAGAAAATTGAGCATATTAAATAGTTGTTACTTGATTTATTACAACAGAGTAATAACATGTATTTATACACAACAACACTAACAGATTAACAACTATATATTAACTAAGCTTAACAGAATGACAGACATTTTAAGAGTAACAATTGGCTCTACACTAATAGCTCCTGACAAACTCAATGGGGTTGAGAATTACAAAGTGAATCAACGACATTGAGTTTGGAACGTAAAATCAGAAATCAGCTAGGAGACAAAGGTTTTGCTAAAGCATCAACCCACTGATATGTTGTAAGTATATGAAAAACCTGAATTTGCTAAGTTAAGACTTTTTCCCTAACAAAGAAGACATCTATTTCCATGTGTTTGGTGAGAGAATGTAAAAATGGATTGTGAGTGACTACAACCGCACTCTCATTATCACAATATAAAGTTGGCACAACAGAGGAAATAGCTAATTCAGCAAGAAGAGTTTGGATCCAGGTAATCTCAGCTACAACACTTGCTAAAGAGCGATATTCTACTTCAGTGGAGGATCTAGCAACTACAGTCTGTTTCTTCGACCACCAAGAGACAAGATTGGTCCATAATAGATTTCTGCCCCTAACGTAGAACGTCGATCATCAAGATTAGAAGCTCAATCCGAATCACATAGAGCTTTGATGAGAAACGATTTGGAATAAGGAGTTGCTTGAATATGTAAGCCATGATTGATAGAGCCTTTTATGTATCGCAAAATACGCTTGACAACAACCTAATGTGAATCCAACGAAGTAGCCATGAACTAACACACTTTATTAACGGCATAGCTCAATTCGGGGCAAGTTACTGTGACATACTAAAGGGCACCAACAACTGACCTGTAAAGAGAAGGGTCATGAAAATAATTTGTCCCATGTTTACTGAGTTTGTAGTGTGCTGTCATAGGTGATGAAACAAATTGGGCTTCTGCCATTTTAGTCTTTTGTAAGAGATCTCTGATTGGAACAACACTTTTGGTTTGTGATTGTGTTATTTTTTTTGTTCAATTTAGTTTCTACATTTGTTATTTTTGTTAAATTCATTTCCTATATTTGGTATTTTTGTTCAATTTAGTGCCAATTTTGGTTTAAAATAGAGAAATTTTGTCCTTTTCAAATTGAAAAAAAAAATTATATATATTATACTAATATTTTTTCTAAAATTGAAATTTTTATTAATTATTTTTGAAATTCAATTAAAATTATTAGATCTAATTATAAATTGAATATAATTCTTAGATTTAATTGTTAAATATAATACAATTATTTAAAATATTATTTAAATATAACTATTAAATTTAATGTAATACATTATAATCATTTTATAATTATATTTTGATATGTACATCTTATTTATAGTATCATAAATTCATAATAGTGTATTAAATATTTTTAATATTGAGATATTATAGTCATGAATGGTATGGTTAAATGAAAATGTAGAAAGCCTTGTCCCACATCAAGATTTGAAACTTACTCTTGAATGGAAGAAATATTTTAAGATGTACTTTAATGTCTTGAATATTTTTGTTTAAGATTAAAATGAAAATTTTAAAAATACGGAATAACACTGTTGATTTAAAATTTTAAACCAACTCTGATCCTAAACAAAAAATATTTAAAAAAATGTGAATTTTAATAAAAATATTAGTTTAACATTTATATAAAAATTAAATTTGGTCTCAATCTAGAGAATGACAAAATTGTTCAATTTAAAAAAATTAGACTAAATTGAATAAAAATAAAGAATATCAGGATCAAATTGAGTATAAAATATTGACAATGACATGTGGCATGATATTAATTTGACACGTGAACATTTTTTTAACTGAAAAAAAATTAAAAAAATTAAGAAAAAAAAAACCACGAAATGATACGTGTCTGTCATAGTTCACAATCTGTTAACTATTTTAACAGTGATAGCGAAAATGACTAAATTGAACAAAATTGACAAATATTAAAACCAAGTTGCACAAAAAATATATTATGACCAAATTGAAAAAATTGAATGAATATTAAGACCAAATCAGTATTTAAATCTAAAAAATTTGCTTAAAATTCTATGTTTCCTCCCTTCTTTTATGATGTTGTGGTGTACCTTCTCACTTTCTAGACCTTTGGTGTCTTTTAGGAGGACCATGCTTCTTCACATATTTTCAACCATAATACTAAGGATTAAATTGTTGAAGCAGAGAAACAATTTCTTAAGATTCAACGAATCAGAGGGATGGAAATTCACATTAATTCTTTAATATTTATTCCAAATAAACGTTCTCAAATATAAGAATATCCTATTAAAGATAAAATTAAAAAAACTTATTTAAAATAAATAAATACAACTTCAAACCTATTACTTTTCTAGGAACAAATATAAAAGAAATTTTCAATACTAAATTATATAGACTTTTATTATAATAATGACAATAACTAAATATATAAATTTTAAATATATTATGTTTGTGTAAAAAAAAATTTTGTCTGTCATAGTCTTTATCTTTTCTCTTGTCTTACTTCTTTCTTTTCTTTTGCAAATGCAACGACTATAGCGTATTTTCACGTTGCCACTACACGTTTTCTTCTTTTATAAAATTTCTTTCCATTTTTTCTTCTTTCGGTTTTTCTTTTTGTCTTGTGTGTTTTATAAAGTGTATTTGTCTCCTTATTTCTCCTAAAACAAGGTATGCAAAGACCATCTAAATCACCGATAAGAATAAGTGGATTATTTTATTTCTCATCTCTTTATTTATTTTTAGTTTAAAGTTTTCATTTTTGTAGTGAAATTTTAAGTAGGTCCCCTTATTTTTATTTGATTCAATTAAGTCTTTATTTTAAAAAAATCGTTGCAATTAGGTCCTTTCCATTAGTGATACACTAACGGGGTTAACTATGTGTCACATGTCAGCACATGATTTTTTTTTTAATTTAAAAAAATAATAATAATTGTCACGTGTCACGCTGACATTGTGCCGCGTGGCAGAGACAATATGATGTGGCAGTGGTAGTGCCACGTGTTACTATTGGATGTGAGAAACCTCAATGTACCTTCTATTTGTTATTTTGTCTCAATTTAGTCCCAATTTTTTTAAAACTTAATAAATTTCATCCCTACATCAAATTAATTTTTATATAAATTTTACAATGATATTTTTATTATAATTGATATTTTTAACAAAATTAACTTTATTTAAATGTATATTTTGTATTGAACTTTATTTAAATTTTGTTTTTGATATATATATATATATATATATATATATATATATATATATATATATATATATATATATATATAGAAATTTATAGATAAATGTTAGAGTTGCTTTAAAAATAAAAACTTTATAAATTCAAATATAAAATTTTAAAAAAAAATTATAACAATTTAAAATAAATATATTTATTTAACATTTTACAATTTAATTTATAAAGTTGTTATTTTTAAACCAACTATAACATTTGTCTATAAATTATTGATATATAAATATTTGAAACAATATTTAAATAAAGTTTAATGCAAAATGTACATTTAAATAAACTTAATTTTGTTAAAAATATCAGCTATAATAAAAATACCATTGTAAAATTTATATAAAAATTAAATTTGATATAGGGATGAAATTGATTCAGTTTTTAAAAAATTGGGACCAAATTGAGATAAAATAACAAATACATGGACTGCATTGAGACTTTTCACATCCAATAGTGACACGTGGCACTGTCACTGTCACATCATATTATCTATGCCACGTGGCTCAATGTCAGATTGACACGTGACAATTTTTATTTTTTTAAAAAATATATAAAAAATTTAAAAAAATTTAAAAAATTTAAAAAACTATGTGTTGACACATGACATATAGTTAACACTGTTACTGTACTACTAACGAAAATGACCTAATTGTAACGGATTTTCTAAAATAGGGACTCAATTTAGTCAAATAAATATGAATGGACCTACTTGAGATTTTCCTGCAAAAATGGAGACCTCTGTAATCATTTATGAGAATTTTGTTTCACACATGTGTATAAGGGGTGAACCAACGTAAAGATTCTAATATTCATTTCTTTCATCCAAACTTATTTTCTTTATCAACACTCATTTTCTTCCACATTCATTTCTTTTCTTTACATTCATTTTTTTCGCTCACTCTCATCTCTTTCCTTCGGTTTTTTTTTTCAATTCTGGGCAATTCAGTTGCTATAATTACGGGAATAGGCATTTTTTAAAAAAATTACAATTATAGGCAAAATGTGTAGGGGCTGGACGTTTTCTCATGAAGAAATCGTTAGGCCCCCGTGCGTTTTTGGTTCAAATTGGGTCAATGGGTGAAATCGTGTGGGGGTGTACGATCTTAAAAAAAAAATCGTGAGGGGACAGTACGTTTTCACTTGAAATCGTGTAGGGGGAGAACGAATTTTTATTTGTAATCGATTACCTTCCAATATAATCGATTACTGCATGCGTTACCGTGTTTTTGGATTGAATGTAATCGATTACGAATAGATTGTAATCGGTTACATGCGTAATTTAAAAAAAAGGGTTTATAAAAATTTAATTGGATACACTTAAAATAAAAATGCATTTCTATTAGTTTAGTTGACACCAAATTATTTTAATTAAAAATTAATTTGAAAATTATTAATGAATTTAAGTCACATTTAATATGTGTGTAGCCGATTACCTTTAAACACTACTAACTTAACTTTCGCACCTTTAACGTCTCTTGTTTATACCATGCAATACAGACACTAATTTTCTTTATTTCAGGAAATTCCATGAAATGAAGAGTATCTGGCACCGCAACAACTTCCATGGCAACAAAAGAAGGCAAAAAGAACAGCTATAGGAGAAAGCTGATCCATTATCGGAATTTAGCTATATTACATTTTGGTTATTTAAATTATAATCGTGAACTGTGAGAAGGCAGAAGGAGATTTAACAAGTGACGGGTTTGCCATGCGAAAGTAACCCAGAAAAGAATGAAAAAATTGAACGATATTTATTTATTCATGGAAACGAGTTGAATGTTGATATTTATTTATACGATCCTTGTTAGGAGTCTTTGGACAAGGATATGCAGTTCTCTGAGGAAAAGTGTGTTCATATTGTTTGAGTCATGGCTTGTTTTCAAGCTGGTGATGAAGATCATCATGATGATGAGGTGCAGAAGGAGGAGTAGCTGCCACCTGAACAATGCTGGTAGAAGTACCTTGATCTGGTTCAGGTGGAGAAGATGATTTGGCATGCAAATTGTGGTGACCAACTTTCTCACTCTTTTTGATTTCTTCATCGATGTGCACGTCATCTTCAACAGTTACCACCACTGTGTCACGTCCGAAAGGACCAGGTACGATGGTTTCTTCCACCCTTTTGTGTTCATGAAAGTGAACGACATCGGTTTCTTGTTGCGTCTTCTTCTTGTTCGTGGTCCTCTGAACGCAGCAGAATAGAGCAAAAGCGAGCATCGAGAGGAGAAAGAGCCCACCCACAGAGACAACCACCACTATTATGACTGTGGGGTTGCTCGGAGAGGGAGAAGGTGGAAGAGGGGCAGGGGGAGGACGAACCGGGCGAGGTGGTGGCGGTGGAGAAGGACCAATGGGACGAGGTGGCGGCGGCGGTGGTGATCTAAATGGTGGTGATGGTGGAGGAGAAAATGAATGCGACGGTGGTGGTGGAGGGTTGTAGAATTGTGAAGGTGGTGGTGGTGGTGGTGGGAAACGTGGGTAGAAAAAGTTGTTGGGTTGAATTGAAGCCATTTTGGTCGTTTTTAATTAATTTTGTTGTTTTTGTTCTATGCGGATGAATTGATGTTTTGAAAGGATGGTTTGTTTGTTGTGGTTTGAGTGTTATCGAGCAATGAATTTATAAGAAAAATATTGGGTATGTTTTGTAACTTGACTCTCATGCGAAGTTTTGTTAGGGTTTGTTTGTAGTGGAAAACACTTCTCTTTTGGACTAACTTAGCTTGTTTGACTTGAGTTGCTTCCTCTTTCGATTATTTTTTTTTCTTTAAAGAAAGAGAAAACTATTTTAACATTTTATTTTCATTTTTTCTAATATCAAATAAGTGTAACCAGTGTTAAGATAACAATACTCTTTAGAAGATTATGATTCTTGTGCAGAGTGATGATTGGAAAAGTCAACATCTTGGTGATGTCAGACCAGTTTACTTTTGATGCATTATGTGTGTGGTTTTTTTTCCACAATAATTTAGTTTTGCATTTGTCAAACTGGTGAAGATTATTTTAAAATTCTAATGAAGGGTAAGTCATGCCAAAATGCACAATTTTACAATGAAAAAGTCGTACAAAGATAAATCGATTTTAATTAAAATAAACTGAAGTCTTATTAATATGGAAAGACTTTTTTGTTGTTGAGAAATCGTGCCAAGTCGAGACGATTTTAATTAAGTTTCCAAACAAAGTTAAGTCTTAAATTGTAATAAAGAAGTTATACCATATTGGGACGACTTCAATTAAGGCTTTAAGCAAAGTCGTGTCAATATGGAAAGACTTCAGTATTAAATTGTTAATAAATAAGTTGTACCATATTAGTACAATATTAGAGAGACTTCAATGTTATATTGATAAGGAAGAAGTCGTATCATATTGAGACGACTTTGGCTGAATAAAAATTAAATATTTTTTTAGTGATATTAATTAGTTAAATAATAATGCATATAAGTAGTTAAAAATTTCATGATGATTTTGGTTTCTTATAATAGGGCGTGATCTATGAGAGTCTGTGTCACAAGGAGGTCTTCTTCGCTGCCGTCTAGGTCTTATTTGAAGGCTCTGAACTAGATCGTCATCATTACCTTCATGTTGTTGTCTAGTGAAATTTTATTTTATGTAACTCTCGTAACTTCGGTTTACCGACTTTGTTGTTCACTTTTATTTTAATATATATCAACCAAAAAATTATTGGATCTCATATATTTGTTATTAAAAAACTCTTTTCTTTTTCTTTACCTTTGTATATCTTGTATAATTTATATATATACAATAAAATTTTAACTTCTTTATTCAATTTAATATTATCACAACCAAATAATTTTTCCTTTTTTTAACTTTTTTTTTCTTTATTGACTTTTATTTTACGTACGTGTTTTCGATATTAACACTGAAGTCGTACCATTATGGCAAGACTTTCTTATCAATATGGTATGACTTATTCATTAATAATTTAATACTGAAGTCTTCCCATCTTGGCACGATTTTGCTTAGAAACTTAATTAAAGTCGTCTCGACTTGGCACGACTTCTCAATAACAAAGAAGTCTCTCCATGTTAGCACGACTTCAGCTCATTTTAATTAAAATCGGTTTATCTTGGCACGACTTCTTCATTGTGAAATCGTGTCATTTTGACACGACTTATCTTTCGCTGGAATTTTAAAAAAATTTGTAGCACTTTGGTAAATTGCAAAACTAAATTACACCATTGTGGAAAAAAAAACCTGAAAATAAAGCACACAATAGAGTATAAAAGAATTTATATAAATAAGAAAAAAAAGAGAGAGATAATTAATGTTGTACAAAAGGGATATGTATCACAACTCGGTTATTAACATATGATATAGATGTAACTTAGAAATTATCTTAAAGCGTGCTTTGATTTAAAAAAATGTACTTGGTGTAAGTAGGACATGGTTGCTTGATTTTGAGAACTTTTTTTTTAAACTACTTGGCATATTATTTTAAGATCAATTGTCGGATAAACACTCTCAAATATATATCTCCCAAAATTTAGTATTCATCATAAGTTTTAGGTAATTACTACATTTATTAATAAAACATGATAATAGGCATTTATATTTGGCAATAAGGGTTAAATTTAATAAAATTAAACCTAATAACTTTATAAATAGTAATTTTATGAACTAATTGCATATGTTAATTATGTAATATATATATATATATATATATATATATATATATATATATATATATATATATTATAACTTTAGTTTGTTTTTAAAACATTGATTTAAAAAAAACGGCAAACACTTTCTTTACTTTTACGGATAAAATGGTAGAAACGCATAAGGAAAAAGAAGAAAAACAAATAGAAAAAAAATAAAGTATTTACGCAAAGGATAATTTAACTTAAGAAAAAAAATTGTGTTTTAATTCTTTATAATTTAAGAAAAGAAAATACATATATTGTTATAATTTAAAATCTTTGTTAAATTCTTATACACAAAATCATGAGGATTCGGTCCTTGTTTATTAGCAAAATAACCTTGTTTTCTCTATAGAGAAACATAATCCATACTGGACTGTATGATTTTTTAAACATAGCTTTTAATAAAATTATAGTATTTGAAATGAAAATAAAGAAGTCATTCTCCCATTTTCAACATCTTTTTTCTTTTTGAATTCAATGACTTTTGGATGTCTAAAATTACTTTATCGTTTAAAAGTCATTCCATTTCAATTTGTAAAACAAATTGGTAAAGGATTTTAAAACATAAATCAATTTTCAAAATTGAGCCATTTAGAAAATATTTAACCAAAAATGTTTTAAACATGATTTATAGTAGTTGTCAAAATGAAGACATTATTGGTTGGTGTTGTCACTAAAAAGAAGTATTTTAGCGATCACATTTTGGTTAAGAGGTTTAAAATCAATCATAAATTCTTTAGCAACCAAAATAATGATCGGAAATATGTGACAGTGAAAATTCTATAGTTACAAAAAAATTAGAGACTCAATTGAAATTATATTACTAAATAGTCATCGAAATTTCGGTTGCTAATCTGTTATTAAAACAATTGGTCATCATTTACTATGGAAACCAATTTAGTCACCGAAATTTTGGTGACTATTTTGGTTGCAAAAATTGTGAGATCCAGGAAATTTATGAAAAATTAATAATTAATGGAATAAAGAAATGAGAGGTTGAGACTACCTTAGGAGAATTCTTTGATAAATTCTAAACAAGAAATAATGGGAACCTAAGTGGTTTGGAGCACTTAATTATGTTGAAGGGACTTGGGTTCAAGTCCCAAGTAGGCCATTAGTAAATTTAATTAATTTTGTTTTATTTGGCAATTATATTGTGAATGTAACGGCATGACTTAGGTGTATGCGAATGGGTAAACATCAGGTAAGGGGAGCTGTTCATGTTTGTTATTCGTATTTTTACTGTTCTGGAATGATTTTGTGGCTTGATAGTTGCATTTTATCGTTTTCGCGTGGAAATTCGTAAATTCTGGGAAAAACTACCAGAACCGCCTGACGGCTAAGAGTGCTCCGCCAGGCGACGCGACATTTAACAGTGTTTTTCTGGGTTGTGATGAATCGCCTGGCGGCCATGGAGGACCTGCCAGGCGGCGCGCACTGGAGCTGCATAATTTGACCTATTTTTGATGTTTTTAGAATATGTTTGGACTGCTGCACTTATATGATACAGATAATATGTTATTGATGTGATTAGGAATTGATGTGTGAGAATATGATAAATATGGGGTTGGGTGCAAATCCATGATCCCTATGGAGTATGTCCGATTGCTATTGTGATGAGTGTGAACCGACAATATGATAATAAGAAGCTTTAATCAGTTTGTATAACAATTGAATAGTGCGTGTTGATGTATGGATACATGTAATTGAATCTGTGATGAGAAATTTAATTGGGAAAACTAGGGATGATAGATTCTTTAGAGGTGAGGGAACCTGAATGGTTCTGGAATCACTGAAGCGTCGCCCGGCGGTACCTGATATACTGCAAGGCGATTCCGAGCTGCCAGCAGCGGGTTGGCATGTCCAGTGGGTTGGGGTGCGTGGTGAGGAATCAAAAATTAAAGTTATGAGAGTTGGGGATGATTGTTAGAATAAAATGAGGTACTTGTGTGATGTAAGAGAGTTATCAAATGGGTTGGGTTGATATATGAACAATATGATGTGGGCTGGAGAAAATTGAACGAGTATTCCAGTAGGACTGTTTTGGTAGGGTTGTGTGCGTACTCAGATTGTTGGTATGAAATTGTGCTTATATGAAATGCTTGAATTACATAATTGCTAAGGTGTCATATTAGTTTGAGATAGAACATATGAAAGTTGGTGATGAGTACTGTTATAAACTGTGTGTTGGAATATTAGGATATGAAAGTAGTGCTCTTGTAAAGAGGTGCAGTATTGTAAATTTGATGCTTGCTAATTTGATGATTGATGACTGTAGTATTGTAAATGCTTGTAATTGGTGATCTGGATGTGAGATTAAATGGTTGAATGTGTATGAAAATCCTTGGAGGTGTTAAAAACCAATAGGGAAGTATTTTTACTGGTGTGGCGTCGGGCGGTAGAAGAAGCTCCGTCAGGCGATGAGCCACGCAACAGAGAGAATTGTGAGGAATGGCGCCTGGCGGTAAGAGGGGATACCATTAGGCGGTCTGGAGCTGTTCACCTAGCGGTTCATAGAGAGGCGCCAGGCGGGAGTGCAGTGGCAGGGGTCCTTTGCAGATGGATTTGCATGGACGTTTTCTTTCCTTTTCTTGATAGCTTGGTCAGGGATATGCTGGATTGGTTACGAGCAGGGAGGTTCATAACAGAGTTGTGAGATGCGTGATTGATGCGGGCGGGGAGATCCGTATCTGTTGTACTCTTGTGTGGGGATACGAACGGGTAGGTTCGTATGTTCCGAGCTCACACCTAAGGCTACTATGAGCGGGGAGGTTCATAGTAGGTGTTCACACATGTTGGACTACGAGCGGGCAGGTTCGTAGAGTTGGACTACGGGCGGGGAGGTTCGTAGAGTTGGACCACGAGCGGGTAGGTTCGTGGGAGCATGATAATCCCTGAGGACCAAGGTTGTGGTGGAATCTTTCTCATATAGGTTATGAGATTGGAAGTATCTTGTTACGAAAGGGTCAATAAACTAAAATTAACTAAGTTGAATTGGGTGAAGGCAATTCTTATTATTTTATTGTTTGCATTATTTTTCTCTTTCAGCTCACCCTTTTTTGTTTGTGTGTTTGTGTTTGGCGATGATCACGTGACATGTTACGTGGGAGCAAATGTGAATTCATGTGATAATGCTTATGCTTAGCGACAGAGCGGAGCTACCGATGGGGATTTTCATTATATTATGCTTTCCTACATTTTGTAATAGACATTATGATGTTTTATCTATTATGGACATGTAATAAAGATTGGACAGTATGAATGGATTATAGCGAGAAAAGTTTTAAATTTTCCCGCGCTTGGAAACTTATTATAATGTCTGAGTTTCTTAAAGAAAATTTTATGAGAATAAGCTATATCTAGTAATATCCATCTGGGGTGTTACAAAAATAAAAGAAAATAACATCTCTTTTTTCGGTTGCTAACGTGCAAAAAGTTATTAAATTTTAAGAAAATTTGGTCGTAGATGTGATAATTAAAATAATTTTTGATTCCTAAATTGGTGACAAAAAAACATTTAGCGACCAATCTATTTCAGTGACTAAATCAGTGACAAAATAAAAAAGTTAGCGACCAATATATTTTGGTGGTTACTTGTATGTACATAATTTTACCTGCATATATACAACATTTTGATCTGCTAAATAACAATCAATTCATGATATTTAATGTTATCATAAATATGGATATCAAAATTAATGTTGTCATAAATATGGATATCATTACAATTATCGATGGTCTCATTTTCTCGATAAATTTGTCAACAATTTAGGCGACAAATTTCTCGTCCATTTGATGGAGTTTTTTGTATATTAAGGGGAGATATGAGTTGGAAGAAGATAAGAAGAAAATAAGGAGAATAGGAAGAAAAGAATAAGAGGAGGAGTAGAAGGAGGAGAAGTAGGTGGTGGTGGAGAAAATGGAGGTGAGGTGGCAGCAGGTAGGCATTGACGTGGTGGCGTGCTGGTGACGTGGATGAATGTTGGTGATATAGAGGTAGAGGATGCCAGTGATGGTGGTTGCTGGAATTAGAGAAAGAGGTGGATGGAGATAAAGAGGAAAAAGGAAGACAAATTAGAAAAGGGAAAGAGAAGGACGAGGATGAGGTGGAGGTAGCAATGGTGGCGCGACGACGATAATGAGGAAAGGAGGAATAAGATGAATAAAAAAAAAGAGAAAGAAAAGGAGGAAAATGAGGACAAAGGAGACCACCTCGCATATTTTACCAACAGATATTACCGATGGTCGATATTTATTGATAATTAAGATATTTACTGATGAACACTTATTGAGGTTTTTGTGACCATCGATAATTCCTGATAGATTTCTCTATCCACTGGTAATGTTTACTAACAACCACTTTACCAACATATTTGGTTATTGGTACACCATAGATAAATAAAATTTACTAATTAAATTTTGCTATAACAGATGGATTGTGCTAATCAACAATATGTGATTTTCTTGTAGTGTTTACCTTCCTAGCCACTTGCTTACTTCCCAATCTAGACAAGTCTACTTTTGCGTATTTCTTTAGATAGAAATACCTTTACCTTGTGTTTGGACGATGCATTTTAACAATTCAAAGAAATTGAAATGTATTGTATTTGAAATTCTTGCAATTGAATTTCCTTCCTTTTTTAAATAATCTGTTTGGATAGAGTAATTGAAATACCTTACATTTCAATTTCTTGTTTGGATAAAATAATTGAATTTCTCTTATGAGATAAAATTTCATTTTAATAATATTTATTTTAATATATAAATTTTGAATTTAAATTTAACAAATATAATTGTCAACTTAAAATATTTAAATTCAATCAAATTAAGGTCTTCGACTTGGCCTGACTCTACATCGTCGAGCTCGTCTAGTTCGTCAGGCTAGTCCAGCCCAACCCTTAAGTTCGTCGGGCCAATCAGCCCCATTAGGATCGTCAGGCTGATCGAACCTGTTAGGATCGTCGAGCATATCAGGCTGGTTTGAATCGTCGAGCCGGTCAGGCCCATCTAGGTCGTCGGGTCGGTCAGGCCCATTTTAGTTGTCGGGTCGGTCAAGCTCATTTGGGTTGTTGGGTCGATCAGGCCCGTTAAGGTCATCGACCCAGCCTGACCTGTATGCGTCGTTGGGCCCCCTAGCCCATATAGGTTATTGGGCCCACCCGACTCGTCTTAATTGTCGAGCTTGCCGACCCGTCTTGGTTGTCGGGCTCACCCGACCCGTCTAGGTCATCGGGCCTGCACAACCCGTTTGAGTTGTCAGACCCATCCAGCCCGTGTGGGTCTTCAAGCTCGCCCGACCTGTCTTGATTATTGGGCTCATTTGGGTCATCTAGGCCGTCTGGCCCATTTGGGTCGTTCGGCCCGTTTTGGTAGTCAATCCTGCCCAGCCCGCCTTGATCGTTCGCCTGCCTGACCCGTCTTTATCGTCGGACTTGTTTTATCGTCAGGCCAACCCGGTCTGTGTATGTCATTGGGCTGGCCCGACTCGTCTCGATCATCTAGGTCATCTGAGGCAAATTGACACCTCTAATCTTGAACATTGATGAATTTCAAAAATTGTGGAATTTCAATTTCCTTTCTTTTTGAGTGAATTTCAAATTCTACTATTTTAGTGATTTGAAATACCTTCTTAAAATTACTCAATTTCAATTCTCTTCTAATTTCTTCATCCAAACAAGTCATTTTACTTAGAAGAAATTTAAATTCTCTAAATAAATGAATTACCCTCTTAAATTGCATCGTCCAAACACACCCTAATGGTTATAAGGCGTGTAAAGTTATTTTAATATTTTGACACTTTATTCCTTTTATTAATTTAATTTTAAATATAATTAAAGATAAATAAATATATTTTGTATAAAAAAATTATTTATATATTGTTATGGATATAGTTCTAAAGATTAAATTTAATATAAAAAATATAATTTAAAGTTTCACAAATTATACGTTAAAAAAGGTCATTTTTATTTAATGTATATCGTTTAATAATGTTAAGATAATACGTTTTTTTTTGTTAAGATTTGTTAACCTTTACTATGAAATTATGATTAAAAAATGGAAGGATATTACATATAATAGTTAATTGAAGTATTTTATTAAATAATTTTAGTTGATTACATTTTTTTTTATATCATTTGTGTGACATCTCATTTAATTCTAGTAAATAAAACATCATATATTCTTATATAAAGTAGAGCCCGAGACAAAGTATAAAAGATTTATCATTATAGTTATCCAAAATAATACTGGAAAATAATACTAAAACACAGAACTATGCCATAAATAGAACTCAACCAGAAACGGTCCAACATGAGATTGCTCACAAAGCATGAAATTACAAATAAAACAGTTCTTCAAAAGGAGCTCAACTTAGAGCAAGATCCAACATGCCTAACTAAACTTGTAAGACCCGAGAAAATTAAATAGTTATTTAAATAATTATTTAATTATGGCGGGTAATAGAAACATTTAAAGCAATTAATGTGAGGAACTATGACATGGAAAAGTACTAGCTCAAGTGGTTGAGAGTACTTTATTGTGTGTGAGGACTTGGGTTCGAGTCCTATGTGTGCCACTTGGGTGTTATTTAAATTATGTGTTTTTGTGTGTTTATATATTGAATGCATGGGGTGATGATAAATTCCTAGAATTGTAGGAGTTATCATGAAATCTGG
>Ga0209589_1001746_pt1 | contig 36501 bp, 15 predicted proteins | sample CowpeawhiteBW_FD_187525 | JGI IMG/M metagenome (GOLD analysis project Ga0209589, IMG submission 187525) | Root nodule microbial communities of legume samples collected from California USA - Cow pea white BW (SPAdes) (version 2) | ecosystem: Host-associated > Plants > Roots > Nodule | place: USA...
TAACTCCAACAATATCAATCCATTGCATTTCTAGTCTTTACCATTTTCTAGAGTCTTCAAATATCCAAGTTCAATTTTACTTGTTTATGAAATATTTACTTTCTTGCATACAAAAACCCAAATTATGAATTTATTCATTAGTTTAAATTAGTCACTAATTACGCAAATATTTAGTATACACGAGTCTCTTGGGAAACGATATCCCGGTCTTATCGGTTACTACTTGCGCGACTTGGTACACTTGCCAAAGTCTTAACAAATATCATTGTAAAATTTATCTAAAAATTAAATTTGGTATAAAGATGGAATTGATTCAGTTTTAAAAAAATTGGGATAAATTGAGACAAAATAATAAATACATGAATTACATTGAGACTTTTCACATCTAATAATGACACGTGATACTATCACTGCCATATCACATTGTCTCTGTCATGTGGCACAATGACAGGACAGATCGACATGTGACAATTTTTTTTATTATAAAAAAGAATTAAAAATATTAAAAAAATCACGTGCTCACATGCTACATAGTTAAAACCATTAATATACTACTAAAGGAATACATAATTAATCGAGTCAAATAAAAATAAGGAAACCTACTTGAGACTTCATTATAAAAATGGAGACCTTTAAGATGATTTAACCTAAATTAACTGCTTCATGTATTTTTTTTTTTTTGCCTTTCCGATTATATATTATGATTAGTAAGAAAATATACTAATATATTATGAATAAAACTTTTACATTAGTTTTAAATGGTATAAAATTTTAAAAAGTATATATTATTTTTGTATTCATTTCATTATTTGTAGTTCTAGAATATAAACAGATGTTTCGAATTTAGTATTTTGAGATTAAATTCATATTTATGATGTATTAGAAAATAAATGATTTAAAAAAACTAAATAAAAATATCAAAATGGACATATAGTAAAAGTTACAAAATGTTTAAATAAATTACAATTATTTTCATAAAATATAACGTTCAAAGCTAAATTATTAAATAAAAACTCTATATAATTATGTATCTATATCAAATAATGAATACTCAATTGAATCACCAGTTAGTTATCTTAATTTAAAATATATTTTTGTTGTTTAATCAATATTTTTATTTTAATGGTTATATTAATTATACTTAATAACAAGAATCATTTAAAAAAAATGTCATGATCTAAAATTAATAACTATTTTTTGAAGAATTAAAAATATATTTCAATCGATAAAAAGAAGTTCAGAGAGGTGGGACCAGTGATTGGAAAATTTATTTAGGAGTTTAAATAGTTCTATTTCATTTAATGCAACTCTTCCCATTTCCAAGTAATAGTTATATTAGGTTTGACAGAATCATGGCTACCAGTCAAAATTTTATAACATTCTGAGTCTTAAAAAAAGTATATCTTAACGATACAAATTAATAAATACTTTTGAAATAATTAAGATTAAGTTACTCATGGCTCATAGAACCATTTCTTAATTAACCTTTTAAAGATATTAGTTAGGATTTTCCTCTAACTTAATTTTTCTTTTGAATAAAAAGTTGTTACAAACAAAACTCCTGAAATTTGACATGTCATGTGAACTTTTAGATTTCTGGAAATAACTTTTCTGACTCACTAAACATATTCTATCCGTGAGAAGTTCAGTGAAAAATAATATGAAAAAAGTACATATAATGAATTTTATTATATAAATAATGTTAGATAATATAAAAAAATAAGGAGTGAAAGTTATCATTGTTAATATATTTAATATTTGGAAGGAGAAATTTGATATTGGAGTGTTTTTATTTATAAAAATTAAACGTGAAAGTTCATAAACAACTTGGAAGTGACGACGACGAGGAAAATAAATTTCTAATTGTAGAAACCTTATATATGGTTATTTGTAGATTTTTGTTTAGACGAAATTTAATGGTAAGGAGTTATGCATGAATTATATGAAATATTATGACATTATATTTACTTTAGAATATTAACATTTTATGTATGTAATATTTTTCATGTTTGTACGTATTTATTCAAAATCCGTCTTAAAAATTGAGAGAAATAAAAATGCCAAGTGTCGGTGCTCTTCCTGACGGTAGATTTTGACTAGGACAAAGCAAAGTGCCACTCGTGTCATCCTTTTCGTAACAAACCATTCTTACTTTTCTTTTTTAACTAAAACATTTATTTCACTGTTTAAATATTACCAAGTGTTGAAAAAAATAAAGTATGTATCCCATGTAGGATTAAAGCTAGAAATGGACCACATAGTAGGTTGAGAAGTAAGGTAATTATTGACTTTGGACTCAAGCAAGTGCAACATCCAAATTCATCACACAAAAATAAAATAATTGAAAACTAATACTTATTATAGTTACACCGTCAAGTGTCAATCAACACATGAACAAATTCAACGTGTGGATCTCAGTGTAATCTTTTCATCCCTCACAATGGGTTAAAAAGGAAAATCAACAGCAACAATAATAACTCAAAATAATGATAAATTAATTATTGCATTGCAATAGTATTTCATTACTACACTGATTTTGACCAAGGGAAAGCCCTTAGTTCTTATAGTTTCACTTTAAATGATTAAAGAATTGCATGACACTGGTGATGACTGTTTACAACATTATAAAAGGGGAGGTTGCTCACTCAGATATCATAATATATTTTTGCATTAAATACAGTCAGGAAAATATTAATATTTATTTAGTTTAATTTTGAAATAATTTAATATTTACCTTTTAAATTAATTAGAAATATTTAAAGCGTATTTAATGTATGGCTTGATACACAAGAAAAAAAAATCAGTGAAGGAAAAAAACGTATGGCCATAAAATCCTGATATCTGTGTTATTCTCTGTATCAAGTTGTCAATTCAATGCATGTATTTATCTTTACACGGGCGTTTCAATTTATTTGTCTTTAGCATGTTATGTAAGACATTTGCCGAATTTAGTACATTAAATTTTAACAGAAACATATTTTCAAGAACAATTCTTCGATTTACATACACCATAGTAGTTTCAATTTATTTAACGTGAATCCTTGTTTTGTTTATAAAAAAAAAAAAAAAAGATGAAAAAGGAGTGGACCCAGTGTTACCGAGAGTTCACTCAACTGAATCACATGTTAGGAGGCCAACAAACTGAGAAGAGAACACAGCAGAAGAAAAATTACTGGGCACAGAACACAAAACTTGACTTGGTTTTGAAGTTTTATAAAATTAACATGAGGTTGGAGTAGGATTAAGAATTATGATTATGATTAGACATAATAGACAGAGAACAAGGCTGGAAATTCAAATTAAGTAAATGAAAAGAAAAAGACCAGTTACTGCAAAGAAGAAAAATAAATAATTAAAATTAAAAAAAAAAAGATTCCAAAATTGGTGAGGTGGAAGCATCCACTTTTGGTTCTGGGTACCTATCTCTTCATCTCACTCTTCTCTTTTGCATCTACAAAACTTGTTCTTCTCTCAACCCTCTTTCCCTCACTTCCCTTTCCCTCTCTCACTCTCTCTCTCTCTCTCTGTCTCGTTTCTTCACTCTTCACTCTTCACTGCACTTTCTTATTTCCCATTTTATTTTTTTTTCTTTTTTATCAAAATGACGGACCAGTCCTCCAAACCCAACGGAAACGGCGCAATTAACGGCACCGCCGCCACTAACGGCAATTCCGCTCCCGTGAAGTCCGAACTGTACAACCCCAACCGTCAAGTTTACCGACCGCAATCCCACTACCACCGCCGCGGCCAGCGCTCCCACCGCAATCTCTGCTGCTGCTGCTGCTTCTGGACCATCCTCACCGTCCTCGCGGTTGCGCTCCTCGCCGCCATTGTCGGCGCCGCACTGTACGTACTGTACCGCCCGCACCGTCCCGAATTCTCCGTCACCAACCTCCGCATTGTGAAGATGAACCTCACCTCTTCCGCCGACTCTCCCTCGCACCTCGTCACGCTCTTCAACCTCACCCTCATCGCCAAAAACCCCAACAACCACCTTATTTTCTTCTACGACCCCTTCGCCGTTACGGTCTTCTCCAACTCCGTCCCCGTCGGGAACGGCTCCGTTACGGCCTTTACCTCAGACAAGAACAACCAGACGAGCCTCCGCGCGGTGCTGTCTGGTTCGCAAGATCTGGACACTGATTCGTTGACTAACCTGAGATCGGGTCTGAAGATGAAGAAGGGTTTCCCCGTCGAGATACAGATGGATACCAAGGTGAAGATGAAGATGGATTGGCTCAAGAGCAAGAAGGTAGGAATTAGAGTAACGTGCGACGGAATCAGAGGAACGGTTCCCGCCGGCAAGTCTCCGGCAGTGGCTTCCGTCGTGGACTCCGAGTGTAAGGTGGATCTTCGAATCAAGATCTGGAAGTTTTCCTTTTAATAATAAAAATAAAAATAATAATGTCTTTTTGGTTGATTGATTGTTATTATTATTGCGAAATTCGTTATTATAATCCACATCTTACCGATTTCAATAATCAATCCCATCATGGATTCCTTCTCTCTCTCTGTTTTTTTTTTCCCTTTTTTGACAATTGCCATGAGGGGATGGATTGATTATGATTTATGTGGTGAGAATTAAAGGTGAAATTTGTATGGAGGAAAATGAATTTTGAGCTTGTAATATGAGATTTAGGGCAGAAGGTCCTGAATTTAGTTTTTTTTTTTTGTTTTTTCTTTTTAATTCGTCATTGTAATTTGTTAATGTAATTTGATTTGATTCAAAGCTCTTACAGTGATGCAACTGAAAATTACATGTGGGTTTTGAAATGTATGTGTCTGGTTTTCTCCAATAGATCTATGTTTGATGGATCCCCGATCTGCCGAACATGATTGAACCAGATTCTGTACATTGGTTTTGGTGAATCAGAACATTACACGATGTAAACAATTAAGAAAGCAATAAAGGAAACCAGAACATTGCATTTTGCTTCTTCATTTATCGATAAATCATTAAAATGCATGATTTTTTTTATTTATTTTGTGTTCCAAATATGTAAAACCGTTCAAGAATAATAAAAAACCGTAGACTTTAATTTTGGTGTATGTGTAATAATTTAATATTAAGAATTACTTGAAGTTGTAAATAATTATAATAAAATTAATAACTTTTAATCAGATGACAATTAAATATAATATTAAACAAATACCATGTATTTTCATATTGTATTACATTTTTAACCTCCATTAGTAACATGCTTCACTTGTGTTTTACATATTTATTATATCTGATCACTTTACGAATTGAACTAGTGAGATTTAAGTTAATAATTTATAATAGATTATATGTGTAAAACAGTATAATTTGAAAATATGTACGTCCTGAAGCATGGGTTGAGAGAGAGAGAGAAAATGAAGGAATGAATTTGATTGGCATGGCAATGAGAATAGTAAGAGGAGGAAAATGACTTTACGAAGGGCAGTGAGTAAGATATGGGCGCAGACTGAGATTTGAGACTTTGGAGTTTGAAGAAATACAAACCCTCTGCATCTATCTTTCTGATTTCTGAAATGTGCCCCCACCCCATTGCTTTTTCCACTGCATTGCACTGTTAAAGCCTGTTCCACCCTTGAATCGTTATTGTTGTGTTCGCACCAAATTAAACACTGTTATTACTGTGCACTTAGCTCATAATTAAAAACAGCTCTTACCTTTTTGGCTTCGGATTAGCAACAAACGAAACAAAGATTTGGAGTAGTACACATAACACAAACAGTGTTGCTGGTGGGTTTAGTTAGTTAATGATTGCTTCATCCCACACAACTTTACTCGTGTGCAGTGTTTGATTGAGACTTTGAAACTGACTTTATTTATCAAGTGGAGCGGTCAAATTTACAAAGATTTTCAGTTTTTACATTCATTTCTCTTGCATATATCTTTCTCATTCTTCTTTTTCCAGTACATAATAATGTGTCATGATTTTGACTTTTGTTCTTCTTCTTTATCGGGGTTTGAGAAAAAACGACATCTGAAATTTGAGTTGGGGCCAAAGCAGAGATCCCAAAACATGGTGCTAGTGGATCTGAAGGCAATGGGTGGTGGTTGGTGTACGGATATTTAAAAGCTTTCTGTTTTCTACCCTTCCTATGGGTACCTATCTCTGCAATGGAAATCCCCATTTCCTTCCCGAACCACATGTGAAGACCCATGGACCTACCTGCTACATTGATACCAGGTAGAGAGATCCTAAACAATTTAAGAAAAATGAGCGAGACAAAAAACAAGGAAGGAGAGAACAAGTTTTGCATGTCCTGAAGAAAAACCTTTCTTTTTTTCTTCATAAACAGCATCAAATGAAGTGCGTGACAGTGATAGAGTGATTAATTCAGGTGCACGTGGTTACCATTGATTCTTGGTATAGTCGGCAAGGCAAGGCAGTTAGATTTTATAAATCTTGCAATTCTTTTTCTGAGTTTGTGTTCCCTTTTCCCCATACTTTTGTTTTCCTTGGTCTGCTCTTGCTTCTACTTAGTGACATAATAGTATGTGTAATAAATACGATTACGATGCTTCTGATATATATCACTTAACTTTCTACCAATGCAATTGTCAATGACACTAATTCATCCAACCAACCACGTGAAGTCACAAGCAAATGACATAGATTTAAATTTGAGAACAGAAAAAAACGATTGTTGGGAGGGAAGTATGAGATTTACGTTGAAGGGTGGTTGGTGGCACACGCATCATTTGAGCATTATAAGAAGTGAGATATAAATGGGAAGGAGAGTGGTCGTTTTTGATGATTATGACTTTATAGCTGTAGCTTGAGCTAAGAATGAGAATGGTCAATGCAAATGATTCAAACATTGTTCAGCTGCATTAGTTATTCAACAACACCTAGCTAGCTTATCATCAAAGAAACTAGTTTCTCAAGGCTTTCGCTAGTCTTATTTTGTTTAAGAATATGATTAAACCTGTGTTTCAACCGCAATGAAAGTAGTAAGTATTAGATACTAACTTATCTATTAACTTCATTGTGATTGCTTATTTAAACACATTTTATCAGACATTTGACTTCAGAAAAGTGTTTAAATTGATTCTTTTTATTCTACTTTTGAAACTATATAATTATTATAATCCTCTAAGCATAGGTTTATTCAAATTGCTTCAAGCATAGTTTCTAATCACTAGTACCGTTCATCTTTTAAAAATAAAAGTATTTCAGTATTCCTCTCGAAACAAATCCTGCACCATCGATCCTTGCAAATCATAAATGAAGCAAATTTATGAAAAATAATAATCATGGATTCTATTTTAGGTGGATTGCAGAAAAGAAAGAGAGATCAATAAGAAAACAAAATCTGACGAATGACTGAGGAAACTCTTGAAGGGTGATCATAGTTGGTTCCTGCTATTGAAATCGAAGCAGATAGTGAGTTAAAATGAAAAGTAAAGAAAAAATAGAGTAAAAGAATGAGAATAGAGTAATAGACCAATGATTGGTTTAATTTTTTTGTTTTAACATTTAATTTAAAGAATGAAACAATGTATTTTTTTATAAAAATAATCAAAGTTCTAAAATATTAATTTTTATTGTTATTAAAATTTGTAATTTTATGTTTAAGATTGCAAAATTAAAAAGTCACCTCACTTCATTTTACTTGATGACAAGGTCAAACAAGGAAAACTGAGAAAAAAAAAACTTTGGATATTCAATGTACAAGTTCTTTTAACAAATATTCAATTAAAAATATTTAAATTTATGAAAGATTAAAAATAAAATTATTTTATTTTTATTTTCTATACATAGAATGATAAAATGCAAAATAACAACTACATCATTATAATTAATAACAAAATAAAGTAAGATAAATTTTAAATGATCAATATATAATAAGTTTTTTAACTAAAACTTAGTTAAAAAATACTAACATTTATAAGTAACTTAAAACTTAATTAAAACTTTATAAAATAGTACGTAATTATATCTTTCAAAACATTTAATACATATTTCAATATAGCTTCATTTTGGATGAATGAAAAAATTATTTAATCCTACGAATTTTGTTCGATAGAAAGCACATTTCTTTTAGTAGTTTGTAGTGTTTTTAAAAAATAAAAGTTTTCTAAATATCGGTCTATATTTTTCTTTTTCTTTTTTATATTTATTCTTTTTTCCTTCATTAAACTATTTATTTATCTTTTTTTTCACTCTTTATACTTAATACATGATTTTATTATATATTTTTTTCTCATCATCAATTCATTTAAAAGATATAACTTTACTATTATTATATTTTTTCCACATGGGGAAGACGTTTCTTACTTTTTATTATCATTTCTTATCTGATAGTCTTTTTCTTAGGAATAATTCCCCTCACCCACCATTAAATTCAACACACCAAGAAGAAGCATTGTTCATCTTGATGCTTTGATAAAAGTTTAGATCCCTACAATAAAATGAAAGGGTTGGTGAGACATGATGAGTGATAGAAAGAGACATAATTTAAGGTAGAAAGCTTGAAAATATTTTAATTCAGCATGATAAATCTAGACTTTTCAATAGATTTAGTAATAATGAAATATGAAATTAATTTACAATAATATATTAACAATATATTCAATATTTAAAATTTGATTCGTAAATTTGATTCTCACACTTAAATTTTGATTACTACTTTATTTTCAATCCTCACAGCATAAGTAAAGTAAATAACACATTTTGACTGTTTGATTATCATCAAAACTCAAAAGTCCAAACAAAACTTCATTCAGAAACATGATACCACCTATAAATATTTAAACGTATGAAACAAAACTATCTATAAAAGAAAATTATTACACAAATACTGTAATTCCTTAGAAAAAGAAAAAAAGAAGAAGAAGAGATTGTGACATGGTTTAGGAAAAGATCAAAATGTCTAAAAATAGTAAAGTTCCAAAGGAAAAAGCCAATTTGATTACCACAACGAAAATAAGCGACAACTATTCAAAAGTTGTTCGCTTGTTCCTACAAGCATTTCGTCAGCATGATTCTCTTAAAACTTTTTTTACTAGTTATTTTTATTAAATAAAGAACAAAATTACATAAAAATCATTTCTTACTGGAGTTTAATTTCTATTTCTTTGAGATATCATCGATCCATACAAATAACAATAATAATAATTATTATTCAGAATAATTGATTTTTATCTGAAAAAGTAATATTGTTTGTCGGATTTGTAGGGTCTGGAGATTGAAACTACACGTGGAGAAATCTATGGAGAGAAGGTAACAAAACTATCTGTTGCGTCGGGAGGAGTCTTCTCGATGACAGGCCAGACCGGAAAGTCAAAATGGAATAACAAACGAGTTTGTTCCTTCATCAGCCACGCGACTATCATCTCTAAAAATCAACTCTTTTTCATCTTTCCGCATTTTTACTTTGCTTTATCTCTCACTGCCACAAAATTGACCCATTTCCGCAAAGGGATAAGCTCGGTTCCAGAGTGATATAAATTGCTCCGGATTGGGTTTTCTGTGATGAAAAAAACCAATGATATTGATGGGTGTGTTCCCCTTTGAGCAAAGTTAGTGACTTGCAGAGGCGGTGGCAGGGAATCGAAGGATGAGCGCAGAGGACGATGACTCAGAGGGGAAAAGATTGAAACTTCGGCAACAGAAGGTGTTAAATTGTGGTGTGAAGAATTTTCAGCGCGATCTGGTGGCTGGGGCGTTGATGGGCGGTGTGGTGCACACGATTGTTGCCCCAATCGAGAGGGCGAAGCTGTTGCTGCAGACTCAGGAGAGCAATTTGGCCATTGTGGCGAGTGGGCGTCGCAGATTCAAGGGCATGTTTGATTGCATAGCCCGTACGGTCAGGGAAGAAGGCATTCTCTCTTTGTGGCGAGGCAATGGCAGCAGTGTTATTCGTTACTATCCTTCAGTGGCCCTCAATTTCTCTCTCAAGGTTAGGCTTCCTCTTCATTTCCATTTTCTAACTCTTTTCTTTTTCTTTTTCCTCTCTCCTTTTGCATCAGAAAGAATCAGATTCCTCCATTAGTTGCGTCCGCTTGTTACTTATTCGTGTCACCGCTGTTTGAGGGTTGAACTGATAATGTTAACTCTGGAGGAATTGCTGGCAGCTATATTTTTAGTTTATCCTGTGCTATTATATGCATCTGCTTTTGCTTTTGTGTCAATTTGTCCCTGTGAGCATTTGCAATTAAATACCACCTGAGATTCTGAAAACGCACCAAATTAGTCTCAGAATTACTAGCACCCATCAATTTTAACTACAAAAATATTATTTTATTGTTTGACTAGCACTCAACTGACAAAAGATTGGCCCAAGGACTAAAATAACATTTTATTGTTTCGGAGATTAGACTGATTGAGTCTTGTAAATTCATGAAATAATTTGGTGTATTAATCAAAGAAAGATTACAGTTATCCTACTGGTACTTTACCTTCTTTCTTTATTATATTACTTTTTTTGGCTGAATAAGGGACTAATTTAGACATTTATGCTGTGTTTTAAAACAAAAATAAATAACCCTGTACTGAATAATTGATGTGACCATTTGGAACTTACATTTCTTGATGGTATCTTAGGATTCAATTGCAAGGCATGACATTTGAGTCCTACATTAAACTTATGGGATTCGTATGTGGGGTTGATAAGGCCTTGGCTCTTTAACTATAATGTCTAGTTTTTGTGGTGTGGTTCTCCTAAGGTTCTTACCAATTGGTCATAGAGTTTTTCCGCATGTGTATCAACTGTGAATGAGTGGCATTGGCGGTTTCACCAACTTTGCAGTGTTCACCTCAAAGTATTAAAAGGGCTAGTGCACAACCAGTCTGTTGAGTGCAACGGATATGGAGCATGTGGGATGTTAGGATCCAATTCTAAGGACTTGAGCATAATCATATTGGCAGCATGAGATTCTAGTGTGGGGTTTATCTAGTTTTAGCTCTTCAACCACACGGCAAGCGTTTGTGGTCAAGTTCTCCTAAGATTCTTATCATAGTCTTTCCTCCCACCCTTTCATGTGGTATAAAGTCTGTGTGGTCTGATATGTTGAATGGAAAATGTCATGTACTCATGTCATATTCAGTTAATAATATAAGATACTATCATGACTCAATAAGAAGGACAAAGAGAGTTGAATCCATAAGGCAAGCGGTAAACGTTCTATGCTAAGGCCGATTTCACTTTTGGGTTTGGTTATCTCCAGAAAAATTTGGATGAAGGCTATCTGCAAAACTTGGTTAGGCATACTGTTTGTATTAATTAGTCAGCTAGTTTTTCACTTGTCAATAGTTATTGTATAATGACGATTGAATCAAATTAGTTTCCTGGAAATCTTGAATTCATGGAAACAAGTTTGTTAGTGAGATCCTTTAAATTGTTGTGCTATATATCTAGTTGTCCTGTCCATGAGTTTTAGGATTTTTCATTCCAAAGTTTTATGTAAAGCAATGTCAAAATCATATAGAGCAATGCTAAGGTGTGTTGCTTTTAAAATTGTAATTACCGCCATTGTCCTTGGGAATAAATAAGCATAATAATTTACTTCCAATGTTGTGTTTCACTCACCAGTTCTGTTGATTTAAGATGACCCATTCTTTGTCCTTCACCATATTATAGTTTTTGTTTTCCTGTATAGTTAACAGTTTTTCTCATTCATCAAATTAACTGTTTTTCACTTGAACATTTTCTTTCCTTTTGTTACTTCATTCCTCCATATACCCTCCTGCTTTTTGTTACTCCACAAACATGTTTTACGTATATTTTTTCCAGGCTGTGCAATGTGCCCCTTGTATAATGTGCCCGATGAACTTTGACAAATGTTTAGTGATGATTCGAGAAAAAGTGCTGTTGTGCACAGTCTTCATTCATCAAATATGAGTAGGGGATATCCTTTCTTCAGTTATGTTGTCGTAATTCCTTTCTCTTTTTCTTGCTACAGCAACATCAAGGCTGATTGTTTCTACTGTAATTCATTCCCTATCTCTATGCAGTAGTCTGATCTTACCCTGTAAAGAGAGAATAAGAAGTAGAATCAGTCTTATAATGTGCTGCACCTTATTTTAGTGGCACTATATTACTTTTTCTTTAAGATGTACCTTTTCCCACCTACCCGCCTTTTGAACAGTATCAAGGATTGTCCACGGTACAATTTTAATGAAAACATCTATATCTTGAATTGCATGATGTTTTAATTGATGTTTCTGAGTTTCTAGACTTCAACTTTCTGCATTTTTAGCATTGAATTTGAGGCATAAATCGCTCACAGACCAGAAATTTGTTATGAGGATTTTCTCTTTTTTTTTTTCGTGTGTTTATTAGAAACTGTTTTAGTCTTTTTGGTGGCAGTAAGACGTCCTTCACAAATGCGCGGTGTGTATATACTTGTATGTATCAATATTTTAAAATATTAAAGTAATAACATGATTTAAAAGTACTTATCAATGAAATAACCGACCCATTGTTCACTAGGAAATTGATAGACACTAAATAGTCGGGACGTTTGTTCTTTTTTTATTTGAACTTGTGATGCACAGGTTCATTGATTATTTATTTAGTTTGAAGTTTGATTCTTTGATGGTTAGGATTTTCTGTGCTTCTCCACCATGATTTCTTGATAATTGGTTTATACTTTATATTGATTTGTCTGACCAAACTTAATGGAACTTTTCAAATCAATTTGAGATGAGATAATTAGACTATTTGAAGCTCAACAACTCATTTAGTAATTTGATTCCATTATTTTATTTAGTGAAATGATTATGTGAAAGAAAATCTGGTAAAACTTAAATACAGTTCCATTCTTTAATAAATTCAAACATACGTGTGTGCAATAGAAAACTGAACTGATCCAAATCCAAAAAACGAACTGTTTTGGAAAACAAACCAACCCATTTTATAAAAAACTGTTTGACTTAAACCAATTGATTTTATTAAAATGGGGTATGGTTCAGTTTTTTTCCAAAATCCAATCCTTGCAAAGCCTATCAACTGAAATTGTCTTTTAATCTCAAAAACAATGCCTTCATCTTGGTAACTAAACCCAGCTGCAATCATTGAGAAGAAATGACAATTTTGATTGGAGAATGGTATCAAACATACTTATTGTTCTACATCTGAGTTAGGTAGATCCCATTACTTATACATAGGTCTTCTGAGGCTGAAGAAATTTGCTTCTTTAGAAGAAAAACACAGGCACTGTTCAGTGAGGTGTTTTTTGTGAAAAGTTCCAGAGTACATTTCTTTCTGAAGAAATTTGAGAATTTTACTGAAATATTCTATGCGGATGCACTTTAAAGTTGATGCTCTTGTTGAAGACCCTGGCGTATCTTCCTAATTAATGCTGTTATAGAGATTTTAAATGGCAACAGTATTTCTATAGCAAATATAGTGAAGAAGGTTTAAGAATAAATTCTTGTTTAAGGTAATGCATTATTAAGGATGTGACTTACATGATGTGAATGTGTAAAAGATGTCTTGTGCTTGTCTAGAAGATGAGCAGTCTGATTATTGACGTGTGAATAAAATGTGGACTTTACAATTGTGTTTTTGGTGTCCTAAACTAGGGTTGAGATGAATACGTGGAGTGCAATTAAGTGCTAGAAATACCAACCCAGCTATTACACTCTAGAATCAAGGTTAGTAATTAGTACTTAATTTTCCAAAGAAGTAACAATCTTGGAAGTGTATCTTTGTTAGCTTTGCTATTTTCTCCCTTTCCCCTGGGGATCCTTTATGCCCTTTAATAAAAATCACATTTTTGAATGGTTCATACAAATTGCTAAATACAGAATGACTGCAGAACAACTTGAACATCTATGTGTTTCATGAAATAACACCCAACAATAAAGAAAGTTTTGTTTCCATGTTAGAATACTAGAACATGTATTTATTTTTTCTGTTCTGCCTGTCATTATTCACTCGTACAATACAACTGATGAAAAACCATAACTGCTGCTTAATATATAATGTTCTAGTAAATGCCGAGTCTTGATATTGATACATCACTCATTGTGCTCCACAGGATCTTTACAAAACCATTTTAAGGGGTGGAAATTCTAGTGAAAATAATCTTTTGCCAGGTGCCACTGCAAATTTCGTGGCTGGTGCTGCAGCCGGTTGCACAACACTTGTACTGGTGTACCCTCTTGACATAGCACACACGCGGCTTGCTGCAGACATTGGAAGTACTGAAGTGCGCCAATTTCGAGGGATTTTCCATTTCTTGGCTACCATATTCCACAAGAATGGCGTTCGTGGAATCTACAGGGGCCTTCCTGCATCTCTTCAAGGGATGGTGGTACACAGGGGCCTATATTTTGGAGGCTTCGATACCATGAAAGAGTTATTGTCTGAAAAATCAAAACCTGAGTTGGCGTTGTGGAAGCGTTGGTTTGTAGCTCAGGCAGTGACAACCTCTGCAGGGTTGATATCTTACCCGTTAGACACGGTTCGTAGGAGGATGATGATGCAATCTGGCATGGAACAGCCAGTGTATGATAGCACCCTTGATTGCTGGAGGAAGATGTACAGGACTGAAGGGGTGTCTTCATTTTACCGTGGTGCAGTTTCTAATATGTTTAGGAGCACAGGAGCAGCTGCTGTCTTAGTGTTGTATGATGAGGTTAAGAAATTTATGAACTGGGAAAGTTTCTAGCAGCACCAACGTTCGTTGATTTCATTTTGATACCAGAGACTCAACTTCAATACGTCAACATGTTATGAACCTTGAGGCTTAGGATAGTTTTGTGAGGCACAAATGAGCTCCATTACAGTTCTTTAGTAATGCCTCTTTCATGGCATTCCAACTCAAAGGCCATGCCTTTGATATACTAATTTTCCTCTGTAGTTTTCTGGACAGTGAAAGATCAGAAATCAGAAACGATGAGAGGGGATTTAGATTCGTAACACAAATCTTATTCATTGTTCTTTGTCTAATTTTCAAATACCAGATGTCTGCAATACTGAATTAGCACAACTCTGCCACAGTTTAACAATAGTTAGCCTAGCCTAAAATTCTTAGAAATGACAAGAAGTCATTAAAATAGTGAAATAAAGCTAGCAAAGGCAACACCTTTACAAAAAGGTTAACAAAAATATTGCTAGTATAACGTAAGCCAATACTTTGGTGAGATAAGTTCGAAAAAGCCTTAGAATAGGCGTAAAGTATAAAAAATGTGTAATCTGTATTGCTAAGTTCCACCCCAACAAATGTGTTTTACTAGTTAACTTCTATAAAAGTTAATGTTCATTGTCTAATCCTTTGAAAGAGTTGCACAACTAAATCATTGGTTGAAAGTTTGCCTAATTCTATTGATTAATAACCGTTAAAAGTGTGTGATTATGAAAAATCCTATTGTTTAGCATGCCTAATTTTAATGAATGACATTAGAATGACAAAGTAAGCATTGGTTTCCTCTAAAGTGAGACAACTAGCTTTAGATGTTAAAGCATAGTAATAATTAATTACAAATTCAGCTGCAACGATGATAATTAATATTAAACACTATTATAATCAGTAATTACTACTGTTATACTTTTAAATGATCAAAAGTGAGTAGATACTTAACACTTTGCACATTCAATCCATTTTTTTTTTCTGGACTCACTTTTACATCTTCATCACTCTTAGCTGTTTAAATACAGGAGATGAAATAAAATTTTCTAAACTACAAATAGCTCTTTTGAATATCAAATAAATCCTAAGGAGTTTTTGTTACTTAACCCTGTTAAAAACCTCTTTGTTGACGCTCTGATAAAGTGTATGAGAAAAGGAATACGGCATCGAAACTCTTAATCCAGCAAATGGCAAGACTCCAACAAACAACTCCAAGAAGCATCAAAGTTAAAATGACGCAACCAGAGCCTAGAATTATCAAAGTGACAAGAAGTCACTAAAATAATGAAAAATAACATAAAGCTACTAAAGGTGTTTGATATATGTAGCGTGCAAAGATTGCACTCCTAAGTGACGCATTAGGCAAAAAGACGAACAAACCAACCAAAATCTGCTTCGGAAGCACTGAATATCATCAGAGTTAAGAAAATCCTCCAACCTTTTCAGAATTGAGTATATTCCCAGTAAACACAAAATTTCCATGCAATATCTAATGCTCTTTTTGAACATTTTTTAACAACTGTTACAACTTTCTTTTGGTAATAACTTGGAGAACGGTTTCTCACTTCAGCGTCTTCCATGTAAAGAATTTCTCTACTGTAGATTAAAGACTACTTATTGAAAGTCCTAAAATTCATGTAAGGGAATAATATCTCTTCTTTTGCATCAGATCACACATCCAAACTAAAACTACTTTCACTAACTTCTACTTTTCATGTGAGTTAAACTAAAGACACAAAATAAGAATCTGGAATGTACATTAATATGAACAAGAAAGTGATCTTTCATATTATATCTAACTATTTACCTATACAGACAAAATGAGATGAAAAAGTAAGAGGAGAGGTGAGAACTCCATGAAAGAGTCTCTATAGACGAATAAAGTTAAAATAAATAACACCACCACTTTGCTAAAAAAAAGATGTGTTTATGTGAGCTGGTATTTCTTCACAGCCATAAAATAATTAAAGAGGCTTTTTGATGTTGAAGTATGTTTTAAGAAGAGAGTGCAATACCTAAAGCCCAAGCATAATGGAGCATTTGATTATGACTTGTGCTGCCTAAAGCAAATGCGTTTCGCCATTTTGACGTCTTTGTATATGCATTATAAGCATACTTGCATTTTAAAACCCTTCAATGATATCTTCAATAATATTATCGTGGCTCCTCCAATTCCATGGTTCTGTATCAGATGGAATCATTATGCTTACCTGAGGTTCTAAGATTCTGCTAAGATCCGCCATTTTTTGAATAAAAAAACCACAGCATGCTTGCCACGTCCGAATTTGCATTATAGAAAGCAAAAAAATTAGAAAGTGAAAGACGCACTCAGACACTCTTGGATTGTTGCAGTAGTTTGTTGTAGCTGTAGTGGTTGATGTTGTTGATGTCATCATCTTCTGTCTTTTCCCAACTCAAAGGAGAAATAATTGGATCACATAATCACATGGTGGGAAGTGGGGTTAGAATTTAGGACACTTACCCTTAATTATCATCCACATACCTCCCTCAGTTTTCCTTAATTGGGAAAGGATCCTACCATGATTTGTTTGTTTTCCTATAATTGCAGTCTTGCGTGATACCAATTATCATACCAGAGTTATTGATGATTAATTGCTTTTCATATATAGTACTGTTTCTCTTAATTATATTAGTGATAAATTTTAATCAAGTTATAATATAAGATATCTTACATTGGATTGTATGACTATAATATATATATATATATATATATATATATATATATATATATATATATATATATATAAATAAGCTGATAATTTCACATCATAAACCAGTTGAAAAGAATATGCTAGCAGGATACTACTTATTGATTTCGGTTATCTATTGAGTTGTAATCTGAAGTTGTCTTGGCATAGCTTTTACAATGATGATTCTTACTAAATTCTGATAACAGTTTATGTTTTCAACTTGGAAAGGTTAGACCTTAAGTTTAAGACAGTGAAGGCAAGGATTTGACAAAAACACATACTATAGTCTTTTGGTATGATGATGTCAATAATTTGATACCATTACTATTACCTCTGTTCTAACTTTGAATCTATATTTATATTTTTGCTGCTTTTGTAGAGTGGCCAATGAACTGATAATAATTTTGTATAATTTATAGTTATTTCTTTAACTGATTAATTACTTTTTAATGTGAAACTTTTGACAAAGTAAAAAATAAATAAAACTAAGATTCCAAGCCAGAAAACTAATTTTGTTTTTTTTTTTTGTTTGTTCAAAAAGACATTTGGCACAAGAGTCAAGATAATGAGATAATATTTGTCAATAATAAGATTATAAGAGAACCAGAAGCACATTTTTGTATTAATAAGATTATAAGAGAACCAGAAGCACATTTTTGTATTTTTGTATGTGTCAATTATCTTTTAACCTGTATTTAAAACTCAATTTATCTTAACATATAAAATTAAATAAATTTAACTTAATTTTTATTTTGATATCTGTATATATATCTAAGATTCAAAATATACCACTATCTTTAAGAGTTGTGATTATTTATTTACATTTTATTGGGTTCCATCTTTCGCATGTAAAATAGTTTTTTTCAATAATAATAATAATATAATATTATTTTAAATAATATATATTATTGAAATAAAAATTTAAAATAACATAAATATTAAATTTTGACTCATTAAAATAATATGATATAACTAAAAAACTGCCACCACACCCTGTATAGTCTGCTTGAACTAGTAGTAACAATAGTAATACCATTAGCAAAAAGGTGGGCAAGAAACCCATATCATGAATGCGGACATATTTATAGGGAAGTTAGCACATCTAAAGGGAAACAAAATGTATATGGTTTAAAAGACTTGCACCTAATAATATTTATTAAAGTGTGAAATTATAATACCATACTCTTTAGAAGCTCTTCACTTCTAGTAACAATGTAATATTTTATATTAGTTGCAAAGACTCAACACTTTATGCACAAATTTACACAACAAATTTGATTTAAATAGTAAAATACATTAGTTTAAGCTGAAATTCATGAATATATTTTAAATTTCATGATAGTTTGAAAAACTAAATGATGAAGTATTAGTTGATTTGTTTGTAATAAGTGGAGATGCATGGATTTAATAATTTGATGAAAGAATGCAACCTTGTTTCATGATGTTTACTAAAGTAGAAATGCTTTGGGTTGTGAGAAGTGTTGGTGATCAAAGGACTTAACTCGATATGGGACAACCAAGGTGAAAAAGGCTATCATATCATGTCTCACTAGGATAGTATGTGTGTTAGGTCCCACTTACCCAATCAAAACCAGGTTGCCATTATTATTTGTGATCCCAAAAAACAAGAGGATAATGAACAAAGATAAAAGCATACTAGGTATATAAAACAAACTGCCATAATTTTAACCTTGGAAACTAATAAATTCACATACAAGGTAAAAGGAAAGAGAGGGGAGATCGACAAACAGATAAGCTTAGGATTCCCGAAGCAAACTGACAAAGTCACCGTCATATCTACGGTCCCGATTGCTTCATAATTGTCAATGGGACCAATCTACGGACCCGATCAATCTACCGGATAACACATTCATTCAAGACAAATTAATGTTATTGTTATTATCACCCGATGCCATGGCCATCAATGTTCTTTCTGTACAACTTTTTTTTTTTCTTTTTTTCCTTTTTCACATCGATCCACCAGACCCCAGGTCAAAGCAAAGTTTCATCAACAACACTCAAACAGAAATTGAGATTTCATTTCACAACCCTAAATTATACAATTAGCCATGTTTCAGTTTCTTGGTTTTGAAACTAATACTACTAATTATAATAAGTAATAATAGTACTGGCTAGGTAGATAGGTACTAACTAGCAATTGCATAGCATATATATATATATATATATATATATATATATATATATATATATATATATATATAGCATAAGATATATAAAGATTAATTAAGAAGAGAAATAGAGAGAGGAATGAGACAATGGAATGTAGGAATATTGATAGGTGACGTGGTGGTCGCTTGTGCGAGGTGGTGGCTGGTGGCTGGGATTGGGTTGTGTCATTATACCCAGAGAGCGCCGACCTGGACGAGTTTGGGGATGAGATGGCCACTGACGTGGAGGGCGACAAGGGATTCAAGGCCACCGATGCAGTTGCCGCCGATGAATGCTGCAGGGGCGACGGTGTCTGGGAGGGGAAGGGCGGCGATCTCATTATCATCTAATTCGATGACGGTGGGATGAACGCCGATGGTGGCTAAGAGCTTCTTCATGACATGACACATGCAGCAGGAGGATCGGGTGAAGATGATGACCGGGTGCTCCGATATGAGTCGTTGGATCCTGGTCTCGGTGGACTCGTCTAGGTCCATGGAGAGTGAGGAGGAGGAGCTACTCATGGTGGGACTCAGCTCTAGCTCGTTTGAATTTACAAACCCTGATCCTATTCCTTGCATCCTCTCACCTCACTGTGACTTGGTGCAGTACAACAAGAGAAGAAGAAAGAGTCTGTTTCTGTTCTTATATTTCTGTGAGAAACTCAAAGACAAGAAACTCAAAGACAACGCAAGTGGAACCGAGTTCCACACTCTTTTTATTTTATAAATCACACACCCCAAATCGTGCTTCCTTACATCACAAACTACTGTTCCTCATTTTCTACAATCGCTCCCATCCCTCCACTTTATCCCACGCGCCAGTTTATTTTTTTATTATGCTCTATAATGTATTACAATTACTATAAAATAGAATTACTAGAAAACCATATAATTATAAGAAATATATACATACAGTTAGAAAGTGTACTACAACTATTAAATCCAATATTAAATCCAATGAAAGGAAAGTTTGTAAAGTGGTCGTGCTGAGATTCATATGTATGTGTTACGCGATTTGGATTCGTCAAACAAAGAGATTCGACTTCTTTTTCTATTAAAATGTACTGATACCTCTAAAAAACCAAGTCACTTATGCTTTTATTTTTTTTTAGTAGTTGTAACTATTAATGTTACGCTTTAGCAAGTAAGGATTCTTACCAAAAACAAATTATTACTAGTTACTAAGATGATTATGCTTAGGAAGAAAATAATAGGGGAGCCACCAGGGCTCGCGCGCGTGGTAAAGCTTTTATCTTATGTTTATGTACACAGCGTATTTTCGGGAGAATCAAAAGTAAATAATCATTTCAATTTTTTTCATCATTTTAATTTTAAAAAATCAGTCTCAACCTTTCTGAATTTCTACTTGATCTGTCATTTTATTTTTATATTACCCTGAAATACATTTCTGTATTGGTAAATATAAAATTAGACATTAGTGAAAATAATGTATTAATTAACAAAAAGTAAGAGTATGTGAAAAAAAAAAAGGGTTTTTGTTCCCTCAAGTTTTAGTAAATTTTGGGATTAGTCTCTCTTCGAAACTTTATACTAATTTAGTCATGTATCTTTAGAAATGCGTGGATTTAGTCCTTCTTACAAGATTTTGTTAAGTAAGTTTATTTAACGTTTCAAGTGCTGATAATATTTGAATTGTTTACACTGTTTAACACATTTTTGCTTGAATGTTAACTCAAATATTATCATAAAATGCGTTTAAAATGTTAAATAAACTTAACAAAATTTGGTAAGAAGGACTAAATTCACGCGTTTCTAAAGATGCAGGACTAAATTGGTATAAAGTTTCGAAGAGGGACTAATACCAAAATTCATTGAAACTTGAGGGACCAAAAACATATTTAACCAAAAAAAAAAAATTGTTTTGATTATACACTCAAACATTCATTTAACATTTATAATTTCTCCTTATTTCTTTTATTATCTATCGTACCATGTTGCCAATTATATCTACATTTTTTTTTTAATTAGTTGAGTAACTAACATATTGGTTTTCTTCTATATCATTCCCCATTAATTTATTTTATAATTCTTTTATGAGTCACAAAATGACTTCTTTAACAATTTAAGTAGATTTAAAAAAAAAAAAAATAGGGACCATGGCCCCTATAGCCCCCCTCCCTTTTGTCAACAAGTGATTCTTCAGCATTGTAATAGGTTTGAGTTACTTGAATAAGCGGTGATATTTATAACTTGACTTTTGTGAGTAGAAAAATCCTATTCAAAGAGACACTTTACCTTTAAGTGCCTTTAAATTCTATGAAAGAGGTTAATCTTGGTGAACATCCAGAAATATTCCTTTATTATCATGTGTGTAACAAATGAAATACCACCAGTACTTCTTTTAAATATTATGTTGGTACGTCGTCATCAAAGTCATATAAAGGATTCCAATTACAATAATATTATTTAACTTATTCATTGTAGTATCTAGATCCATATCCTTCTTATTATTATTATTGAAAAAAAACACATTATTAATTAAAAATATTATTACCTTTACTTTTAAGAATCATTTTATTAACCGAGAAATAAAATAAAAATAAAAAACACAAAAAATTAATATGAAAACTCTAAATACGAAAAAACAAAAACAATTCTCATTGTCTAATGAAAACTCAAAGAATAATTACTATGTGCAAATTTATACAACACACAAAAAACACTCTCAACCCTTTGATCCCAAGTACACCCATACCCTCTAGAGCAAGAATTTAACTATACCTCACAAGACCCTAACTACAAAAGTGTAAGAAAAATTAAACATTAATTCAAAGTGTCTTTGACTTGGGACAAAGAATATCATGAATTTAGAGTCCATTATTATATAGTCATTAACACTCACTCCCTAGCTTATCCTATAGGCAAGGTGATGAGGTGATATGGGATTTTTCTAGACGAATTATTTATCAATCCAACAATTATAAATGATTATTAATGATTATCGACTTTGATATCAAACATTAAATTTTGAAGGAAGATCTAATAGAGAGATTCAACAATAATAATCAATATAAAACAATGGTATCATCTGTGAGATAATAGATTTATAATTTTTTTACACTTATATTACTTAACTTTCTTATTTTCACTGAATATAAAATCTAAACTATTCACATTTTGCTTCAAACAAATGAATCATAAAGATAACTATTAAATTAGGCTCATCTAAACTAATATAATCATATTAATATTAATATAAGTAATTTCAAACCACGATAGATAGTTAAATATTGACTATGATCATATTATTGAAGTTAGTATCAATATTTATTTTTTATTTGTATGAATTATATATATTTCTTGTATAAAAAAAATGAAAAATAATACTTAATAATGGAATTATTATTCTAATATTAATTATAAGGCTTAATTAAGTTTTAAGTCCTTCATACACTAGTGCAAAATAAGAATATTATATCGATTCTACAGTACATATTAGATCGATCTCGCAACCGATCTAATATACATTGATGTAATATGTCGAAAATATATTAGATCGGTTGTGGACCAACAAACCTAATACCTTTAACAAAAAAAACATTTTCAAAAGTGACCATGCGAAGGTGTAAAGGAGAGAACGACGAACACCAAAGAACATTGACGAACCAACACCAATGAACCACCACTAATGAACCACCATGGAGAACACAACAACCTTACACAAAGCACTGTGGACCCTTTAGTTGACTAGGAGACTTTGCAAAATAGGATTGGGACCAACGTCATACATTTGGTAAAGCAACAACATCACGATTGTGCTTCATTTGCAGAGAAGATGGGAAATCACCAAGCGTCGAGAAGAGACAACTACAAAGACAACTTTCACCACAAACCAAAACCCTAGGCATGATAAAATGGGAGAAAAAACACTAACTTATTACATAACTTGTGGGAAGAGAAGACGAAGCTTGCTGAAGCATGGCATCGGTAGGGCATGACTACAATGGTGAGTGGCATAGAGGAGACAAGAGCTTCGCAAGAAAGATAAGAAGAAACTACAAAAAGCACAAGAGAGAAGATAAAGTTCGAAAAGTTAAAAGGGTTTCGTACTTTTATAACTCGAGAGAGAAGATCAAGTTAAAGAAGTGAAAAGGGTTTTCATGCTTTATAGTAAAGAAGACATATTAGATTGATTGTTTCTTCGATCGATCTAAAATCTACAATTAGATTAGTTTTTTTTTTCTATAACTAGTCTAATACGCACATATTGTTGGGAAATATAGGTTATTACAAAAGGGAAAGAAGAGTCTAGAAATTGGATCGCGACTTTCAAATCCTCTTTCCTTGTTTTGCAGCAATGGTTATGAACCCAACTTTCATGTTGTGCATGTCTATTATAATAAACCGTGTTTTTCATTCCTAATATCGTCTAGCTTCATTCGAAGTTGTGCTGCAAGTCTTGGTGCTACTGTTTTGGTTTGGTCAAGAACATTGCAATAATTATTTTATTGTTTGAACTGTTACAAATAACCATCGTGGGTCATGATATTTTTTAGCCCATCTCTACCCCTCTCTCCATCTATAAATAGGTCTAATGCTTGATTCATAACACACAACGCAACTCACATCTCTTTCACTCTTACATCTCTTTTTCTCTATCCTGCCTTTATATTTTTCTTTTGTTATCCTGGGTTACTTACTCCTTTGAGAGATATCCATATTCTTGCTAGTTTTGTAGATCTTTGGACAATCCGAGAAGTTTTTGTTGTATCCCGAGAACTTGTACAATACATCGTGGATAAGTCCTTAAGGACAATGAATATATACACATCATGAAGTGTTCATTTATTCGTGATTTGTCAGCAAAAACAATACATATTAGATTGATCCCCTATAACCGATTTTAAAATACTTTCAAGTATTTACAACGCGTTTTGAATTAAATCGATATTGCTACAACCGATTATATAGTATGTTATAATATCACCATTTTCCAGTAGTGATAAATCGAGTTTTGAGTCTCTTACAAATTTTTCTATATATTGAATCTACGTAATATAATTTCTTTGTGATCCTTACCATGTGATTTTTATCTTATCACATCACATCATCTTATTTGTTTGTCTCGACATATTAAAAAAAGGTGTAATTTTTGTAATTAATATGAATAGTTTTACAATTAATATAATATTATCTCCACACATTTTATATTATACCATAGCATTATTTTATATTAACTATAAAATCTCACTTTCACAAAAGTAAAATTATGATAGATAAAATAACAATCAAGTATCACCGTTATTAAAAAAATCAACTAACTACATAAAATCAATTGAAAAATATAAAAATTAAATACTTACTGAACAAAAAATAAATTAATAAAAATTCAATTAAAAATACTCAAATTTATAAAAAAATAAAATATAATAATAATAATTATCAGTGACCCTAATGATAAATTTTGTTAAATAACAGTTGCCGAGAAGAAAAGTAACATTCAAAATAAGTTGAAATGAAGTTGAAAATTCTAATCGAACTAAATTTATGCACGCGTGTTTCACTTATTGTCCATGGGATGTGAAGATTTGATGCATGTTCAAATTCAAAGACCACACAAACCTAATGGCACAACAAAAAGTGAGTCACAGAATGTGGATTCTGATTAATTATGTACTCACGACAGAAAGCGTCATTATTTTGATTCCAAAAAATAAAATGAGGAGACTGAAGATGCAAATTGCATCATCTTATGCTCAAAATGAAACCACATGCCACCATGGTGGATTGGTCAAATACTCTTTATGTTTCAAGGTGCTCGTGATTTGATTTATATTGATTTTTCAGATTTTTTTAATACATTTCACCGTAAAATATATTGTGATTTGATTCAAATTGATTTGAAATGCTATTTTTTTTTAATTAGAACCAATACATTTTTTATATTTTTCAATTTTGATCGAGTAATTATTATATTTTTTTCGTCATTTTTAAGACACTATACTTTATATAGGAAAAAAAGATAGAGAAAATATTTAAAATGACTTTAAAATCGGCGTTGTTTTCCTTTTTTTAAAATAAAAAATCTAATTAGTAATTAATTTTATTCATTAAATCTTATAATTTGATTTGAAAATATCTCTATGAGTTTTTTTAACATAGTTGTATTGATTAAAAAAATTCTATATATCATAAAAGTGTAAAAAAAAGGCAACATGTTGTATTGTGTCTTAAATATACAAATTCTTATGTAACTGAGTGGGGTTAATGCTTTAGGGTGTCTTTTCTTAATACGCAGAGGAGTTTCTTTCCTTTTTCCTTTTTTCTTTTTCTTTTTTATTTTCATATTTTGTTAAAATGTATATTTAGTATCTATATTTTTTATACTAAACTATTAATGAAGAAGAAATGGGTAAAAGAGGATTTACATGGTTTATTAATTTAACCATTTTTGGGAGATTGTAAAGAAAATAATGGTGGATTTCATTAGCTTAACTTTTTGGGAGAAAGTAATGATTTGATAAAAAGTGAAGAGTGAAAAATAAACAATGAAGGTGACAAAATGAAAAATTAATTTATTTGGATTGAGTAAAAAAAAGTAATAAAAGGTAAAGAGTGTACAAAAAGTTTATAATTTAACTAACCGATTTGAAAAGAAAAAAATTTGATTATAATTTTTATGCAACGAAGTTATGTTGCTGAATAATATATTATTTTTAATTAAGTAAGAAGTGTTTTTATATATTCAATCATCTCATATCACTTAGAAATTAAAATCAATGATAATTTAAATATTTTTTTCTTCTTCATATCTCGATACGTTTTTTAAGAATTCTTCCATAAAATAAACTAGTTTTTCATTGACAATATGTGCATGGTTAATATCCTTGTTATAATCTATCATACTCTACATATATATTATATCATATATGATCAACATATATAACCCATATAATCATAATCAATTTGTTTACACACTTCGTATGATGAGCATACAGACATACATAATTTAAGGTTGCATGTAAATCAGTTTTGAGTAGAAGTGAAAGTGAGGAAGTTATGAATTCAGAATGAGTAGAAGCTGAAGTTATGTTGAACAAAGAAATAAAAGCTCCGATACACGAAGAGCAACAGTGCTTGACTCCAACAAAGAAAGGTTCAAGAGTAGCAATGTTTAAAATAAGTTAGACATGTAATAAAACTTTTTCAGATATATAAAAGTAATTAAAGTCATTTTGAGATTTTGCTTTATGTGAACATGTCTTTCTCCCTAACTCGTACTCTTCTCTTTTCCAAGCGTGACAACAACACAGTCCTTCCTTTCATTTTTGCACACTTAAAACGAAAACAAACAAAATCAAACAGGTAATAAAAAAACATCATGCTTTCAAAAATAACTTTTTAAACAAAAATAACACTAACATTTTGACGATTATATAAATACCATGGAATTAGTGACGAAGTTTGGATAAAATATTAAGGGATGCCAAATTAGATTTTTTGATATATAATTTTTTTTTCTAATTAAAAAATATATATATTTATTTTCTCTCTTCATTTTTTCTGTTCAAAATAAACACACAAATGACTATCATTCACTATTATATTATAAAATAATTATAATTTTTTTAATATAAATTTATCATATCTTGTATATTAAAAAAAATTATCACCAAATAATGGTACACAATAAATATATGTGTTTTCGTGCGGCCGGAGAATTTGTCAACATCCAAAATTTTAAAAGAAATAGCGCATATTAAATTATTAGTTTCTCTTGCCTTAAAGTAGATTCTTAATACTATTATTCTCTACACAACTTCAAGGTGTAAAATAGTTTTATCTAGAAGAGTTTTATCAACAATTAGAGCATGATTTTATGATTTTTAATGGATAGAGATCTGCCTAGAGGATAGAATAATCACATGTAAGATGAAAACAAATTGTTTAAAAAAAGATAAAAAATTTCAAAAAAAAAATTATTCGATCTAAAATGTTCTTTAATTTCTCATTTTCATCATGTTGTAATTTGATTTTAAAAATGGTGAGAGATCGATAATGAAAGTTGAAATAGAAAAAGGAAGGTGATAAAGATAAGAAGATATGAGAAAAAAAAATCAAAGAAAGAAGAAAAATAAATTATAGAAAAAAGACTGTCAAAGATTCTACTGATTTAAAAAAATAAAACTTTATTAAATTTAATATAAATTATATAATATAATATAAATACAATTTTAAAATATATATAAACCATAAAATTAAAATGAAAAAACTTTGAGAGAGTTGTGATTACCTGTAATAACGAAGTACCGTTTATGGATGAAATGAATGCATCGAACTTTAATCGATTTGAGCGTGGGTGGGTTGAATGGTATGACTTTTGATTAGTGGTGAGTTTTATAAGTTCTAAATATCGACACACCTCATGTTCATACTCTTCCCTATTAATTCTATCGTCACTTTCTATGTCTCAATCTCTAAGTTTATGGAATAAACAAATCTTGTGCATCTAACTTCATTACTTAGCATATGTCCCATAAAGTGAAAGTCACATGTCATGGTTCCGAGCATTAACCAAAGTTTGATTCCTTCCTATTATTGCTTCCAATGGCCCAATTTTATTCACTATATACAATACGCATTATTAATACACCACCACTTAAATTTCACCTACATATGCTCCTAATAACAATTGTATTAGGTTCAGTTTCTCATTGATTTTGTTTTCCATATCTTCAAACAAATATTTTTTTTGTAATTACTTTCAAACAATTTTTAGAATAAAATTAGTTTCTAACAAATTAAAATCAACTTAATTTATCTATAAGTTAAAATTTAATAAATTAGTTTGACCAGAAAACATGTGCATGCATGTATTATTTATTAATAATCATATAACTCACTTTGTAGTCAAACTTGATAAAATCATTATAGACTACGTATTTATTTCTACAAATTACATAAATTTCAATAGAATTCTATTTGTAAGATTGGCATTTAACATTAGTGACTAAATTAAATAATTTCCTTACACATTCATTATTTATTCCTCCAGTAGTAATAAATAATTTATCTTTTACAGTTAATTTAAATTGATTTCCTTTTTTGATTAATATATAGCCCTATTGAAATACCGTACACGTTTTTTCACTAAAATTCCATCACTTAAAGTTTAAAAATATCTGAAATAATTAGAATCATCAGTTAAAAAATGCACCTTTGCCATGCTAAATTAGTTTTAAAATATCTGAAATAATTAGAATAATCAGTTAAAAATGCACTTTTGCCATAAATTACTTTATACTATTAATTAATTAAATGGTTAAATATGTTTTTTGTCTTAATTTTAGTGAAAATTGGAATTAATTATTCTTGGAAATCTTAAACCAATATAATCTCCCAATTCTGTAAATGCATGAATTTAGTTCTTTTAACTAAATTTTATTAAGTTTATTTGACATTTTAAAACGCATTTCATTGTATTATTTTAGTTTGTTGATACCGTTTGATACATATTCGTATAAATGTTACTTAAAAAACACGTTTAAAATGTCAAATAAGCTTAAAAAAATTATTTAAAGGATTAAATTCATAAATATTTAAAAATGAGGGACTAAATTAGTTTAATATTTTCATGGGAAATTAATTTCAATTTTTATTAAAAATTGAATTGAATGACCAAAAACATATTTAACCCTTAACTAAAAATTATACAAAAATTATTTTGTGAAAAAACAAACCTTACATATTAATCAATTCACGACTGAGTATTAGAATGAACCTCTAGATAATTTACTCAAATTAAAATGTTAATTATTAAAATTATTATAGTTTCTAATTTCGGTATGTTTATATCGGTAATTTAGTATAACTGAATGAATAATTTATCACAGTTATAATTGTTGCTTCTTCTTTCATAAATTATTGGTTTTTAGGATTATTGTCCAATATCTAATAAACGATACATAATGGTTTCATTTATTTTAGAGTCGTATTAAAAATATTATTAACTGTCATTTTAAAAATTTAAACTAATATTAATTGCTTTATTGTTATTTGGCATTTTACTTAATATTTAATTATTTGATATACGTGCATATATTATTATAAAAATGGAAAATGTAAAATAAATATTTTATTAATAAATGGTATTGTTTGGCACTTTTTTAACATTATTATTTGCATTTACATTGATCCAATGCTGTCATTAATGCCTGTCGGCGCCGTTCAATAGATATTTGTGAAACGTGTTTGAATTATTAATTCATTTTCTTAAAATACTAAAATACGAGATTTCAGTTACGTAATTTTTAAGATAATTTTGGTAAAAAATGTGATTAAGAATTTAGGGGTGCATGTGGGTGAGGTAATCAAATGGTTAGCTTGGCACATGGGTGACGCAATATGATGAGACTGTACGGTGTCGTTTGTTTGTTTAACTAAGATGACTTCATTATCTCACTTTGTCTGTTTGTGCTACCATTATTATACAATGAATTATTTCCCACTAATACATCAACTGCTTTGGTCGAGAACGTTGCTAATGTCACATTAATTTTGAAATTTAAATATTAACTTTTAAAGTTTTATCTGACAAATATAATAATATAAGTATTTGGAAAAATTTATTTTCCAATATATTTTTGTTTTTTATTTTGATAAAAAGTGTAAATTAAAAGATTTTCATAAAAAGTATTAGCAAACTTAAAATTAATTTTTGATTTGCAAAAAATGTGATTAAAGTAAAGTGTATACGATATAATTTTTTTTACCTTATTATGTTACTTATTATTATTATTATTATTTTAAATGAAGTTTAGTGTCCTTAAATAATAATTTTTATATTTTAAATAATTTTAAACTTGCAGTCATTTGAACTAAAAATATGATTTTAAAATCCGTATAAACAATTTTAAAATATCTAAATTATCTGCTTTTAAAAAAATATATAGATTTACAATCAATCCACTTATCTAGATTTGGATTTATGAAATTCAAACTAATGAATTTAAATTTAATTTTGATTCAAATTATTTAAATTTATAGTTAATTAATGAAAATTCAATTGTTTTGTAAATAGGGATAACAAATAAATTTTTATTTTTTAAATTCGTTTTGTTTTGATAGAGAGTTATTGCATTGATTATGTATGAATATGGAAATAAATAACATTCGATATTTTTTGTAATTATTATAAAGACTGGGATAAGTATATCCATTTTGTTTTCGTCTTCGTAACTGACCAATACTCATTCCTATTTTTATCTTATCCCCATTTAAGTTACTAAATTATTCATAACTTTTTAAGAAGCCTAAAAGATTTATATGTTAGGAAATACTAAAAGTAATAAAATAATTGTTATAAGAATAAGACAAATATATAGATAATAAAATATTCACCAAGTCAAAAAAAAAAAAGTATGATATAATTAGGGATGTCAACAGGACAGGTAGGGTACGGGTAGTAGCTCTCCCGTATCCTACCCGCTAGATAAATATCTGCTCCGTACCCGTACCCATATCCGTCGGGTATCCGTTATGCGGGTACCCGTCTATTTTTTTCATATCCGCAGATATCCACGGATACCCACGAGTATTTACAAAATTATTTAAAAAATAAATATTTAATCATCAATTCAAATAAAATAAAATAAAATACATCACTGTCATAAATTTTAAACAAATTTTAAACTAACTCAAGTCCAAATAATTATAAAAATAAATATAAAATGACGTTCAACATGATGAAAATTCTTTAATTAGTGTTCTGATCAACAAGTTCACTTTCTCCGATTGATTCCTGAAAAATAATCAAATAATAAACCTTAATTGTCACGTGCCAAATATTCTTATTTTGATTCCATCATTTGACAACAAGCATACCATAAACGTCACTATCTATATATGGTTTAATGTATATGCCCAATTTGAAAGAAGGAGAAGAGAAAAATGTTAAGGGATGTACTTGAAAGAAGACAACGTATCAATACTTGAAGTTGGAAGAATGAAGACAGAAGACAAGATGTGCAACTTATAAAAAATTAGGACAAAATGTTTTTTACTAATATATATATATATATATATATATATATATATATATATATATAAAGATATTTTTGTGAATTAAAGTTTAGCGGGTACGGGTATCCACGGATACGGATACTATGATACCCGTACCCGCCCCGTTAACATGCGGGTATAAAAAATATCCGTACCCACGGGTAACGGGTATCCATTTTTAATATCCATTTCTTATCCATTGCAGGTTTTATCTGCGGATACCCACGGGTACGGATATTTTTGACATCCCTAGATATAATTATAATTGAAGCGCTTATCTACCAAGATAGAAGAATCGGTTAAATAGATCAAGTTTTGAGTATTACTTTTTCCTCTCCATATTTTTTTCTACACCTTATCAATTTTGAAATTTATTTTTTGAAACACAAAAATCATTCTAGTAACTTTTTTTAAGAAACAAATGTACTCTCCTTTTATGAAAAACACTTTTCTTGAAATTTTTTTTAGGGTGGGAGAAAAAATTATAGGACGTAAAAAGTAATTACTGTAAAGTTTTTGTATACTTTAGCCTAGGGATGACAATACAAGCTTACTCCGGTGGGTCCGCAAAATAATGTGGGATGGATCGAAGTATTGAGTTTGCTGGCTCGCACTTAACACACATAACTTACAGCTTGTGCGTGCCAGGGGCGAAGTGGGGCGGGACGGGACGAACTGACCCACATAACCTATCATTTTTATACTTCAACTTTTGAATTTATGTGTAAACCAGTTTTTGAACATATTTTGGATTATTTTTTATTGGACTGTTAGACTGGTTTTGGACTGCTTTTTATTGGACTATTACAATGTTTTTTATCATTGAGATATGGTTTCTTTACATCTTTAATGTTTATGTTCAAGTTTTGTGGTAGAATATTTTTTTTTTTTTGGATTATGAAATATTTCATCTTCAAATTGATTTGATCAATGCATTTGAAGCTTTGCATCCTTAAAAGTATTTAAATGCATCAAATTAACTTTTAAAATTATGATGCTAAAAAATGTGGATCAACCTACACGCCTACGGGCAAAAGGAATTGGAGCGGACAATATATTTCAACCCGTATTTTCTATACGGGCAGATTAGCCCAGCCCACAACGTGTGAGTCTAATGCAAGATGGATCTAAACAGAGTTAAGCCGGTCCGTATTGGCACCTTGACTTTGGCTACTACCATTTTTGTTTAAAATTGAAAAGAAAATAAGTTAAAGAACAAATAACAAACATAAAAATGCGATAACGGGTCAAGCCCAGTGATGATATTGAACTCTGGAGCTCGTTCAAGTAAGGCCATGCCAATTACTGTCCTGGTTGAGTTGTATATGGGCCTAATAGTAACTCTTCAAATGCAATTGTTTCCTTCACCCACCCCCCGCTTTCAACCCGCAACCCACATATTTTTGAAAGATAAAATTACCTTTTGGATTTATTTAGAAATAACCCAGTATGTTTAGGGTTGATATAATCTCTCTACTTTAAACACTCCAATTACCTGGTTGCCTTTATCAATTAATTTTAAACACTCCAAGAAGAGAAGTTGGATGAGAATATTGAAAAATGGGTGGTGTCATGAAATTTCACTCTAAACGAGATGAAATAATCTCTCTACTTTCCCATTTTCAAAATTTTTTCCCCCGTGAAAATAGTTGTCCCAAGTTTTCAATGTGTTGGTTTTTTCCTATGTAAATTGATAACTTCCTCCGTACAAACTAATTATTTGTTTGATTGAATCATATCATATATGACTTGTAAAATTAGGAGATTATTCTTAATTTAGTAAATACTAATTTTTTTCTAAAAATATTATTTTAAAAAAACGAACTAAAGACGTAAGCTCGTACTTTGATCTAAATTATATTTATCTAGTTTTCTTCTCTCTTTTTTTTCTCAAAACAAATATCACATATAAAAATATGTTTTTACGTTAATATTAACATACTTAAATAAAACACTTATAAAAATAAATAAATTTATTGTTTCTTCCTTTTGTTGTTTTCCTCTTCATCTAAAGAATTTTTTCTTTTTCGTCGGTTTTCCAAATCAAGCAAAGCAAAACAGTGGTTTGTGACAGTGCCAACATCATCTCTCTGTAACAGTGATTAACACGCGTCGGTTCCATGTTGAAAATATATTTAGGGTGGAAGCAGCCGATAAGTCGAGAAGTTTCCAGAAGTTTTACAAAATATCTTTGGCACAGTAAATTGACAAATGGCAGAAGCTTCTCAGAGTCTTCAAAAATCTCTTCCAGTGTCACACTCTCTCTAGAACCTTCCTTCTCTCATCCCTTAAATTCCTTATTCCCTAAGCCCCAAGTAAACCCTTGGTTTATTCACACTTCGTCATTCACCGAACTCTTTCTCTCAGATACTTATACTCACACTGCATAGCAGAGAGATTAAGCTTCCATTTAAGGAAAATGAAGGGAGGGATAGTGAAAGAGGAAGAAACAATCGCATTTGCAGCTGCTGCTGTTGCTGCTGCTTCTTCATCTTCATCCTCAACTTCCAACCTCTCCCCGCAACCAAGGGAAGGGTTGCACGACGTGGGTCCCCCTCCGTTTCTCACCAAAACCTTCGACGTGGTGGAAGACCCTTCCACCAACGACATCGTTTCGTGGAGCAGAGCACGCAACAGTTTCGTCGTTTGGGACTCTCACAAGTTCTCCACCACCATCTTGCCTCGTTACTTCAAGCACAACAATTTCTCCAGCTTCGTCCGACAACTCAACACCTATGTAAGCATTTTTTTTCCTTCTCGTTTCCTACTCAATTTCTTAACCTAGTTTAGTGTGTGTGTATATATATAAACTTCTAAAGTTTGCAGTTTTTAATCAACAATTTAGAGTGTTCTTCTGAACGAGTGTGTTTGAGTGTATCTTTAAAGGATTTTTTTTTTTGTCTGGTGGTTGTAATAATTTGATGTGAATCCTAACTTGGGAAATGAATGGCTGGTGGGTGCAGGGTTTTAGAAAAGTTGATCCTGACAAATGGGAATTTGCGAACGAAGGGTTTCTGGCGGGACAGAAGCACTTGTTGAAGACGATCAAGAGAAGGAGGCACGTGACACAGACGCAGTCACACGAGGGAGGAAGCGGAGCTTGCGTTGAATTGGGGGAGTTTGGATTGGAAGGTGAGATTGAGAGGTTGAGGAGAGACAGGACAGTTTTGATGGCTGAAATTGTGAGGTTGAGGCAGCAACAGCACAATTCAAGGGAGCAATTGTTGTCCATGGAGAGCAGATTGCAGGTCAGCGAGAAGAAACATCAGCAGATGATGACTTTTCTTGCTAAGGCACTCAACAATCAGACTTTTATTCAGCAGTTCCTTCACAGGAACGCTCAGAAGATAGAGTTGCAAGGTGCTAGAAGAAAGAGGAGACTAGCTGCTTCCCCAAGCGTGGAGAATTTGCAGCAAGATCCTGTGATTGATGCGGCATTGCCAGTTGAAGAGGAATCCACTAATATTGAGTCTCTTCTCTCAGCTGTTTATGACGATGATCCATTAGAATCAAGCTCTGAACTAGAAGACCCGGCGATGTTAGGTTCAGTTCCTACAACCGGTGGTGGGAGTGATTTGGGGGTTGTAAGTGATGCAATCTGGGAGGACTTACTGAACCAAGACTTGGTTGCTACGAACCATGAGGAGGAAGTTGTAATTGGTGATTTTTCACAAGTTGATGTTCCTGTGGAGGATTTGGTTGCTGATCCTGATGAGTGGAGTGAGGATTTGCAGAACCTTGTGGATCATATGGGTTATCTTGCGTCCAAACCCTAGTGGACTCTGACAATTTTTATCATCTAGAACCGTTGTGGTATAACCTCATGAGGCTTCATTGTTTTGTTAATATTTGTGGTTTGATAATTTACGTGATTGCAATTGATGTAGCATATGAATGATTTTATATGCAGCAGGGAAAGGTGGTTGCTGCAGAAGAGGTCCCCAGATATTGCTCTTTATCTGCTGTATCCTTTGTAAAACAGACATGTGTTTTGTGAATAGCTGAGTATTCCTTGTACCAGTAATGATGATGCTGTTTGTACTATGTTGTTGCCCCCTTTGGATAACTACATTGTACGTTTATTTTTTTTTTGCAGGGTAGGTTAATGTTGAAGTGGCCTATTGCTTGGAAAAGAAGTAGTAATAATCTAACGGTAAATTGATGAATTGTGAAACTTTCAGTGTGGAGAGACTGTGAAGTAAGATCGTTGACTGATTCCAAAGAAGAATATCATTAACAATCCCCTTTACTCATCCGCCATCTCACCTTGTCCATTGGTGTACACTGAGAAAGGGAAATACACATTCTTCCTGTTTTATCTTTTATTTTATTCTATATTTTTTTTAAAAATTGTTTTTTTACCCGTTGTTGTACTAGTAGAAACTCATTTTTAGAAGTATTTTAATTATCGTAATTATTGAAAAAAATTAACTTTTATGGTATTTATAGTGAAAGAGAGATCAAGGATAAAATAATAAATATAAGATGTGTGTGAAAATAACAATGTTTATATCTTTATGTTGTATTTTCAATGTCATACATAATATGCTAAATCACTCTTTTAGTCAGTATAGCAAATAGTTAAGATGATGAGTTTATTCCTTATATAAATTTTAAAAAGAAATAAACTCGTTACTATACCTTGCTCATTTAAAACATTGTTTTAGTTTTATTATTATTATTTAAACTGTGGGACGTTGGACTTTGATTTTACTTACTAATATAAAAAAAATACGATTTTCATTTCATTATAATAGAAATTCATAATTAAAACAATAGTGACTACAGCAATATTTTAATAATAATAATATTTTTTTGTAGTAAGAATAATGTATTATTAATGTTAAAAATAATAGTTATAAGATAATATTATTATATTCTTCTTCTTAGTATTATAACACAAAATCAAATAAGCTTTTGAGTGTAATAGTTTCACAAATATACAACTTTTGTAAAGTTGGGTAAGATTATTATCAATATATATATATATATATATATATATATATATATATATATATATATA
>Ga0209589_1001755_pt1 | contig 36413 bp, 20 predicted proteins | sample CowpeawhiteBW_FD_187525 | JGI IMG/M metagenome (GOLD analysis project Ga0209589, IMG submission 187525) | Root nodule microbial communities of legume samples collected from California USA - Cow pea white BW (SPAdes) (version 2) | ecosystem: Host-associated > Plants > Roots > Nodule | place: USA...
TATAAATTTTTTCTTGTAATATATGCAGTTGCTGACTTTGAGGCGAGAGAAAAGTGTTCGGAATCTCCATAGGTTTCTGTGAACATGGCGAATAACATGGCGGCGCAACTTGCTGGTTCAGAGATACATGGATTCCACACATTGCAAGGTACGTACTTCACTGTTGATTTCTGAATCATGCCTAAGTTCATTTTGATCAAGTGTCTAAGACCAAGACCAAGAAGTAGTTTTTTGTTTCTTGTTAGTTTATAATTAGCGATTAGAGTAATTTATATGGATGTTGTGAGTAGTAGCTCTAGATGTTCAAACACTGTGTTCAAGCATTTAATTGGAGCAAGTTGTTCCCTAGGTTTGATAAATCACCTGGTAAGCCTACTATTGCGTTGCATGGATGTTAGTTTTTGTCATCTGGGGGAGGGATTATCCCCTGAAGTAGATTTTATTTAGGCTATGTCAAAAGGAAGGGAAATCTGTCTTGCTGTTGTTCTGACATGTTTTATTATATATGCCTCAGATTTGGATGTGGGGAGCATTATGGAGGAAGCGAGAACCAGATGGCTTCGTCCCAATGAAATTCATGCCATGCTGTGTAATTACAAGTATTTTCCCATTAATGTCAAGCCAGTGAATTTGCCAAAAAGTAATTATCATTTAACTGTAACTTCATATTTAAATAGTGGGTGCATAGTTTCCATTCTGCACTGCCGTGTACTTTCTTATAGATATTAAATTATATATGCATCACTTAATGTCCATAAAATTTTTACCTACTGGTAGAAAGCATTCCATGATAATCATATTTTGGAACTTTTGTGCTTTCAAGCTTATTTGCTTAATTGTAAGCTTCTACACCTTTAATTATTGGTTTTAAAATTTATTTTGTCTCATTTCCCTCAAATCTCTTTGTAATCTTCTGGTTTTACTCACAATGATTTTCTTCTTTCAGAAAAACACACGCCAGTTATTTGTTTATGACATGAATAAGGCAATTTAAAATCTAACTGCAAATGGCTTCGTTCATGTATCTGATGGAATTTCATATAGTTATTTTGCATCCAAATAATTTTTCACTATTAGTCATAAGACAATGTCAAATATCCAGTTAAATGTTATTATTATTATTATTATTATTATTATTATTATTATTATTTTATTATTGTTTTGTGTGTGAACAGGCGGTACTATTGTCTTATTTGATCGCAAGATGCTTAGGAACTTTCGAAAAGATGGGCACAACTGGAAAAAGAAAAAGGACGGGAAAACTGTTAAAGAAGCTCATGAGCACTTGAAAGTGAGGATTTTCATTCTTTGGTGTTTTCACTTGAGTTAATTTTATTTTAGTTTTGTTTCTTTAACAGATTGTTTGGGATAGTTGATCATTGTTAATGTGGAATGTGAATGAACTAAACACTGATTAGACGTGGTTAAATGTTAAAAGACATAAGGCTTCTTGGAGATCAGTTTTCTATTTTACCAATGCTGTTCAATTTATTATGTACTCTCCATAAATAGTAGTTTTTTAATTAGGGGAGTCTGGAGTCGAGTTGTTTTAGATATCATCCACTGTTAGATTTGTAAGTGCTGAAGTATTTAACTGGTGATATTTAATTTATATTATGCATTATCTTGGCTTTGTATCATATGATTTTTGTATAATGATCCAGTATATCTATCTTTCTTTCTGGGTAGTATTTTCCATTTGGCAGATAGATCAGTTTGTGGCTTTCTGCTCTTAATTTTATCATCAAATGTGGTGTTTATTATGTATGATGATAATTCCTTCCTCTAGTTTTTTGTTATCATTGATCAATTACCATAATATCTGATTTTTTACTTTCTTTTTTGTCATTTATTTCTTTTCCGCACCCAACAGGTTGGTAATGAAGAAAGGATACATGTATATTATGCACATGGTCAGGATAACTCAAATTTTGTGCGAAGATGTTATTGGCTGCTTGATAAGTATGCATATGAGTTGTCTCTTAAAGCTCCAATTTTAAAATTTTATGCATGTTCATTCTGCTGAGTTATGCTGTAGTATGGTGCTTCTGTTATTCTTGCATTTGTTGATTAAAGCATAAAATTAAAATAAGTTTGCCAATAACATGTGACTTAAATTCTTTTCACTATTTTCTTTTCAGGAGTATGGAACACATAGTCCTTGTTCATTATCGTGAAACACAAGAGGTAGTGTTAAAGTTCAGCATTTCCACTATTTTTTCCCTTTCAAAAGTTGAATTTAACCTCACGAACCGTGATTTATGTGTCTTGTGTATGTTGTTTTGTCTCGAAGGAAAACCATACTCATTTATTCATTAGTCAGTTTGTTCACTATTTCCTTTATCTTTTTTCCTTTCAAAAGTTCAATTTAACTGCACAAACCTTGATTTATGTGTTTACTGTAGTTTTGTCTAAAAGGAAGACTATGTACATCTTTAGTCATTAGTCAGATTGTGATCTACTGATCCTTTAGTTGTTAATGTAGTTTAATGCGTTTGAATTTGTCTGGATACAGCATTATTCTGTCTATATAACAATTTTTTCTTACAGTAATGTTTTTTCAGTTGGTCTGGATGGAGACCTCATTTGTTTTCTCTGTATAGTGTGCACAGGCTCTTTCATAGTCTTGATTTCCATTATATTTGTTTGAACTTTGAAAGATAGCCAAGTCCAACAATGTACTTTTAACAGTTTTGATGATGAATATATATAAGCTCCAAGAGCTGATTTCAAGACAAGTGGGATAATAATTTTTTTAAAGTCCAGTGTTTTGGTCTTATTTCATAAGTTGGATGATTGCGCAGGCCTTGACAAAATATTAACAGAACCATCATTAGTATGAGCATGAAAGTTTATTATCTAGCATCAAAAGATGTCGAAGTACAGCTTTATACATTCTACCGTATTATATAATCCTCTTTCCTTTTACTTCAAATTTGTCTAGACTTGGAGTCTACTTGTCTCCATTGTATTTCTTTTTAACTAAATGGTAACTCATGGCCTTTATGGCAGAGGTGGTTCATATCATATCTGTGAAATTTTTTAAAAGAATTGAATGTTGTTTTCCTTGCAGTGGTATTAAAATCGTTTGCTAATGTAAAAGTTATGTCCCATTCATTGTTTCATTATGTTTGTTCAAGATCTCACATTAACTAAAGACATGACAATATATAGTATATAAATGGGTGCAAATATTATCTTACAAGTCAGTTTTATGAAATTAAGTATACTGAAAGTCTACTTTCTCAAAATATTGAAAACTGCATTTTAGAATAAGTTAATTTGTTTTGTCTATAATCATAAAATCTAGTATTCCAAAAACACTTGTCAGTTATAGGATTTGATCATTTAGTTTCTCTTAATGACACTTAGAAGTTCAAACATCTTTATAATTAGAAACAAACTTCCATTTGTGTTCTAAATTTTATTGTGAACATGGATATAACTTGGCTTTGTTGCCTTTGGATTGTTGTTTGTGATACAGATGCAAGGTTCTCCCGTCACTCCTATAAATTCACACTCCAGTTCTGTCTCTGATCCTCCTGCACCATGGGTTGTATTAGATGAAATAGATTCAGGGACCACAACCACATATGCCGGTGGTGAGAAATAACTTATACTTTTGTTGTATATCTTCTTAAAAGTTGTACTGTTGAAAGCTATCAGTATGAAGGGCTCATGGCCTTTGCTTAAAATATCATATTTTAATTTAGAAGATGGCAAGTGTTTGTCTGGAAACAACGGCTTGCAAGAAAAGAACATGCCTTATTTTTATTCTTCTCATCTTTCCAAAGGAAGCAGAAAATAATATTTTTTTGTTAGTTTATAAAGCTTCGAATCTCGTATTGTTTGGTTGATAAGGTGTATAATCTCATCCTTTCTGGTTGGACAAAAACAGACATGAGTGGCAATGTAAAAGACAAAAGTCATGAACTGAGACTTCATGAGATTAATACACTTGAGTGGGATGACCTAGTGGATGCAAATGATCATAATGCCTCTACCATGCCTAATGGAGGTAAATTGATTAAAGCAAAATCAGCCACTTTTTTGGAGTGCATCATTAATTTATTTTAACTTAATTAACTTTTTGCAGGCAGTGTTGCATATTTTAATCAACAAGATCAAACTTTACTGAATGGAAGTTTCGGCAATGTAAGATAATTATCTTTCCTTCATTTGTATTCATTTTTCACGTGAGTTCTGTAAAAGACAGTTAGTTCTTTGACTTTTTTCTCTTCTTACATGGAAAAAGAAATTTTATTCGATATAGACTGAGTGAAGCACTGACAATAACTAGGGCGAGGATAAAATATCCTCTATTCTAATATTAAAAATGGAAAGGACAAGAAAGGAAAAAAGTTTTCGATATGCAGCAAGGCTGCCCAAACTCTCGTATGTTGATAGTGGAAACTCTCATGAAATAACCATGAGGTAATCACCACATAGTAGCCAAAAGTACAAACCTCCTTAAGCAAACTAAGCAGATAAGAGATTCTAAAATGGCAGGTGGTCTGCTTCAACCAAACAGGCCAAAGAGCTGCAAAAACTGCAGTGTCACAACTTTTGCCTCCTTATTGTCTGTCCTTTGAAGTTTATCATAAGACTTTTTCATCCTTTTTTAAGTATGCATATAGAGAATTTGTTATATTTCGTAGACAACATATTTAATAGATGTCCAGGCATCAGCATTTCAATTTTTTTTTCACTATCAGATTATTGTTTCTATTGGATACATAAAAATATGAAGTGCAAAAGTGTATCTTGTTGATCATAATTTTTAGAGAAGAGAGTGTGGAAATACTGTAAAATAACTGCTACTAAATGCCTAAAATCCTGCTGAATACACATCAGATGGTTCCTAACAAATACACAAAAAATCATGGGTCCTATAAACAAGCAAGAATGTAAAAATTAGTTCCATGAGTCATCCAGTCAACAGTTTCATTATTCGTGATAAGGATTTAAGATACTGTTTTCCCTTTATGATACTACTTTCAAATCTGTAATCCCGTACAGAAAGGTGACGGTCATTTTGAAGAAGAGTTCTTGAAATTATAGTGAATAACCTGTTTATTTTATGTTTTATACCTCATATCTGTATCTGTTTTTTTTTTTTGCTTCCTCTTTTTCCTCCTTTGTCTTGGGATACTTGCTTTGTAATAGCCACTCCTTTGGTATACTTGTTTTGTCACCAGGTAGTCAACAATCTATCTGCAGAAATTTCTTCTTTTAATTGTCTTCCTCAACCAATTGCTGGGAGCAACAGTGTTACTTACAATTTTTCAGAAATTGCTACATTTCAGATGATGGGCAATCAAGCAAATCCAAATGAGCAGAGGAGTAATACTGTTTCTTTAAGTGCCGGATCCTTTGACCCTTTGGTCAGTGATAGATTGCAAAGTCAGGACAGTTTTGGAATGTGGGTGAACCACATCATGTCTGATTCACCATGTTCAGTAGATGACCCAGCTCTCGAGTCACCAGTTTCATCTGTTCATGAACCATATTTGTCCCCGGTAGTGGATGGTCAGCAAATTTCTCAGCCAGAACAAGTATTTACTATCACGGATGTATCCCCTACTTGGGTGTCTTCCTCTGAGAAATCAAAGGTTTCCTTTTCCCTTCTTGTATATCTGCTTGATATCAATTAAGCATATCTTTCTTTACAATTAACTCTAATGTGTGATATTTGGTTTCTCATTTTATTTCTCAGTCATTTCTTTCAATCTTGAATTCTTGTTGAATTCCAAAGCTGAAAACTGCAAATATATAAACTGAGGAATATGAATAACTGGTATTTTCAGTCTAACCAAAATCATTCTTTAATTGGTGCTATGAGTTGCTCTTTGGTACATGCATGCAGTGTGTAAATTGTAACTGTTTTAACAGAGTACATACTATCTGCATGATGAATTCACATGTTTGCTACCTGTTATTTTGATTTCTGAATTACTTTACTTGCAGGTCCTGGTGACTGGATTCTTTCATAAGGATTATATGCACCTTTCAAAGTCCAATCTATTATGTGTCTGTGGTGATGTTAGCGTTCCTGCAGAAATTGTTCAGGTTGGATTCTATCGGTGCTGGGTACCACCACATTCTCCAGGAATCGTGAATCTCTACTTGAGTTTTGATGGCCATAAGCCTATTAGCCAAGTTGTTAATTTTGAATATCGTACTCTTGTCTTGCATGATCCTACATCTGCAATGGAAGAGAATAGCAATTGGGATGAGTTTCGACTACAAATGAGGCTTGCGTATTTGCTCTTTGCTAAACAACTGAGCCTAGATGTCATCTCCTGTAAAGTACCACCTAATAGACTTAAGGAAGCTAGGCAATTTGCCCTCAGAACAGCATTTATTTCCAATAGTTGGCAGTATTTAATCAAGTCAACTGAAGACAACCAGATTCCATTTTCACAAGCAAAAGATGCCCTCTTTGGAATTGCGTTGAAAAACAGGCTAAGGGAATGGCTTTTGGAAAGAATTGTTCTAGGCTATAAGACGACTGAGTATGATTCACATGGCCAGAGCGTAATCCATTTGTGTGCTATTTTGGGATATACTTGGGCTGTTTCCTTATTTTCATGGTCAGGCTTGTCGCTGGATTTCCGTGATAGATTTGGATGGACAGCTCTTCATTGGGCAGCATATTATGGAAGGTACAATACACAGACACCCCACTTGTTTACACTGTTAACCCTTCTGCAAATACATTGACCAAAAAATCCTTTTCTGATGAGGTTTCACCAGTCATGTTCTTTGTGTTCCTTCTTTTCCTATATAAAACCAGGCATTAAAATAGTCAATTGAATTTAGCATGACCTTTGTTAAGTGGGCTGCTTGAACTTTGAATGAAAATTTTCTTATATATTTGTATTTTCAGGGAAAAAATGGTTGCTACTCTGCTGTCTGCTGGGGCAAAGTCAAATTTGGTTACTGATCCTACGCCAAAAAATCCTGGTGGTTGCACTGCTGCTGATCTTGCTTATATGAGGGGTCATGATGGCTTAGCAGCTTATCTTTCTGAAAAATCTCTGGTTCAGCACTTTAATGACATGAGCTTAGCTGGAAATATCAGCGGCTCGTTGGAAACTAGCACAACTGATACAGTAAATTCTGCATGCCTTACTGATGACCAGCAGAACATGAAGGATACATTGGCAGCTTACCGAACTGCTGCTGATGCAGCTGCCCGCATACAGGCTGCATTTAGGGAGCACAATCTAAAACTGAGAACTAACGCAGTTATGTCTTCCAATCCAGAGGCTGAAGCACGCAAAATAGTTGCAGCAATGAAAATTCAGCATGCGTTCAGGAACTTCGAGACAAAGAAAATGATGGGAGCTGCTGCTCGCATTCAGTGTACATTCCGCACATGGAAGATTCGTAAAGAATTTCTCCTCATGCGTCGCCATGCTGTTAAAATTCAAGTAAAATTTTCTCTGCTAGTTGGCACATACGTTAACAGCTGATTTGGTTGGATAAATTGACTAACGTCCATGTTACAATGCAGGCTGCTTTTCGTTGCTTTCAGCTGCGGAAGCATTATCGCAAAATTCTCTGGTCTGTAGGTGTGGTTGAGAAAGCGGTGCTGCGTTGGCGTTTGAAGAGAAGGGGCTTCCGAGGGCTGCAGGTCAGAACTGCTGAAGTGGGAACTGGAGATCAGGATAAGGAAAGTGTTGTAGAGGAGGAATTCTTTCGAACTGGTAGGAAACAAGCTGAAGAACGTGTTGAGAGATCAGTGGTGAGGGTTCAGGCTATGTTCCGGTCGAAGAAAGCACAAGAAGAGTATAGGAGGATGAAAGTGGCCCTAGATCAAGCAAAGGTGACAGTTAAATTATACATACATTTCATTAGTACTAGGAGGATTTGGTTTTGCATGTTTGTTCACCTGTAGATCATTCCTTTGTGCAGCTGGAACGGGAATACGAGCAACTTCTTAGTACTGAAGTTGACATGGAACTGAAGGCATAGCTTACCCAAACAGATTTTTCTTCTAGGGGTGCAATCTTTTTTTATATATCCTGTGGATCTTGTAAGTTCCCTTTGACCCTTTTAGACTAACTTAATATCCTAGAATGGGACATCATATTAGGTTTTCATGTGTCATTGGCCTCTACGTTCAATTGAAACACTGTGCCACCCCAAATATTTACAGAATACTAGAATAGTTACAGCTACAAGCCTGGCCTTTTGCCTCAAAGATAGGAACTGAGGCAACTAAAGGCGCCAACACATCTTCAAAATTAGACTGTATGTACAAAGAAACTTTTTGTTTCGTACCATGTCCAATATCAGTGATCTCTTTAATGATTACAAGGTTGTTATATTATATGATTCTCGCCTCAATAACTGTTTTAAAATAAATATTAATTCAAAACCAATTGTATGAATATTAATTTAGGCAAATATGTATGATTCTGAAGAAAATTGTCCATTGATTGGTATTTTCAGTAACACGTTTATAAGACTATAAGGTTAGGGATGGAGGAGTAAAGTTGGGACAATATAGTCTCTAACTGTATGTAGTAAAGCTGAGTAGCTTTGATTCAATTTGAAGCTGCCTTGGCAGCAAAGTACAGTGCATGTGTACTTCTTAAAGAACAGGCTTAATAATGTTTTTTTTTTCTTTCTTAAAGTCATATTCATATAACTTTTAGTTAAAATAAAACATGCCCTTTCATTTTGTACGCTACTTCTACCTTCGTTTGAATGGAGACGGACATAATTATAAGGATATATTCTTATTTGAAAATTAGAACGGATTATTAGATCTTGTGAGAATGATTTAAGGTTAAAATATGACATAATTTGTTTAATGTTGTGTTTGCATATGCTTGATTGAAATGTGAGTAACTTTGTTATTTGCATCCAGTAATATTCGATGGGTGAAAAAAGAGAAGCAAGGAATATATGAAACATTCCTCTCTACTGGGATGAGGAAAAACAAAGAGAGACCCACCGATCAAATACAATTTTACCTGTTTGAAGTACATTACTCCGATGCATTCCTTTATTGGATACTAATAACAAATATTAAATAATAATAATAATAATAAACACATTAAAAACAATAATGATAATTTAAATAAATTCGTTAAATTTAAAAATCATAATAAAAAATAAATTCATAAAATAATATATAAAATAATAAAATATTAAAATAAAAATAAATCATAAAATAATAATAATAATAATAATAATAATAGAAATTTAATAAACTTATAATCTAATAATTAAAGTTAATGTATATGATAATTTATTAAATATATCAGTTTATAGTTTTTAAAAATTTATTATGTCAATCAAATTATTCAGAAGCTCCTATAAATTTCATTCTCATTTCTTTTCATTTTTCACTCTGTTAATTCAAATAAAATATCACTTTTCACTCTCTTTCTTTTACATTTCTTTATTTTTCTTATTCCTCAAATGTATTCCTTAATTTGAATTCAGTCTTAATGATCCATGAACCTTTGACATACAACATTGTATTATTATCAAATAAAAATAATTCTCTCATCTGATAGGATATCTATTTAGATAATAATTAATGGATTCATGCACTTGAAACAAGCCTCTACACACTTTTCTTAATCAAAAGTACTTATTTCAGAATTGTGTTTCTGAGCACTAATTTTCATTAAATTGTGCAATCATAGTCAATAAATAAGTTGTTTTCTTCAAATAACTCAAATGGGTACCAAATTCATTGCCAACTTGGAACTGCAATCACTTATGAGACCTCTCTCAAGCCGCTTTTATTGAAAACACGAGATTGTGAAAAGTATCCTAAGATTACCAACCACCAATTTCCCCAAGATTGTCAACAAGAACGAAAAGCACTGTGAAACATAACATTAAAAGCCATTATTTATTACTCCTGTAATTTCAATAACCTATACAGAAACAGCAACACAAGCTTAAATATTTCATAACAAAAAGTAAAATCACCATATTCAAGCATTCAATTTACATGAGCAGATTCGTCTAGAAACACACACTTGATGTATTCTATTTAATGTACTGAGAGAGCCACTGAAAGCCTTCACCATAACCCATCTTGCGGACAATACTGCACATGAAAACCTCCAACGGACGAAGATTGGAGTCAGCCAAATTAACCTTGCCCTTCCCTGTGGTGAAGTTACTGAGACCCATGTGATAGCGTAGCTCATCCTCTGAGGCAGCATAAGGTATGTCAATCTTGTTTCCCAATATAAGGAAAGGCACATTTGCAAGTGATTCATCAGAAAGAAGAGCATCCAACTCCTTCTTTGATTCTGAAAATCTTTCTTTGTCATATGCATCAACCAGGTATACAACAGCATCCACCTACATCCTCATCATATCAGTATGCAAATTACAGTTTCTAGCATCACAATAATTGGATAAATTGAATTTGGATTCCCTCCTTGGATTTTTTTTTTTTTTTCACTTTGTCGTGCTTTCAAAATACATTTATAGATACTGATTTTTATATTTTCACGTATGTTAAAAAGAAGTTTAACATACCAACATTAGTCTATTTTTTATACTCCGTATAGGACAACACAAAAAAATTCCAATAGAGTCTGGACTCCTTTCAAAACACATTTATAGATACTGATTTTGATGTTTTAACATATGTTAAAAAGAATTTAAATATACCAACATTAGTCTATTTTTTCATACTCAGCAGAAGATAATACAAAAAAAATCAATACAAAATCTGGACTCCAGATAAGTTTCATGTTCATGTCAATGTTTCGATTTGAGAAGTAGATGGCTACCATGTAAGTGATTTGATATGCAGGTTTTAGCCTTCCTGATACTCAATTGACCCTACACCTAAAACCCCATCACTCTTCCTATAATATGCAAGCAGCAAAAGAAAAGCCATGCAGAAAAGATACTTCCACAACCAGGTAATATCCGTTGCGTGTTAAACCAGATTTCAACCAGATAAAAAATGTGTTAAACCAGATTTCAACCAGATAAAAAATCTGTATCACGCAGCACTGTTTTTCTTAATTGGCCAGAAAACCAGCTAATGCCAACAATTGGTAAAGGAAAAACAAGACAGGACTCAGAAAAAGGCACAATAATTCAGATTATATAAAAGAGGTACACAATTTCAAAATAAGAACTATAGATACAACAAGCAACAGTCCCTGTTTTGATGGAGATCAGAAGGATATCAATAAATAAAACATTTACCTTGTTAGAATTGCATTGAAAATTACAAAGGAGCAAACAATTTCATTTTCCAATAAAAACCTAACATTTTAATCTATTAAACAAATAACACATTCTCAACTCTTTTGGTGCGTTGTTTGTTAAAACTTTTCCTCATACAGCATATACATTATTTAGCATTTGTCAAATCCATACTCAGTAACATGGTATTTACAATACAGAAAGTTCGAGCATGCTTTGAACCATCAATCTAAAAACCTAATAATAATGTAAACTCAAACTACTATCCTAACAAACCATGCCCAATAATACTTACAATAATAGTAATGAACTAAAGTCATTCAAGTGTCCTGTATTCATAAACATGAAACTCAACAAGAAAATGAAATATCAATTGACATAAAGAATAAACAAACCTTGGCGTAATAATCCTTCCAAACCCTACGAGCAATCTGGTGGCCACCCAAATCGAAAGCCTTAAACTTTATCTTCCCAATACTCAACTCCTCTGAGGTGGGATATTGAGTAGGTTGATGCTGAACTAATCTCTGCACAAATTTTATTTATCATCAAAGAAAACCTTCAAACTCATATACCCTTGAGCAATAACCCAATTATAGGAAATCACAAAAAGCAAAGTTAAAACAAAAAAAAAAGTAAAGAAAAAAACCTCATCTTTGAGCATGTGAAGCAAAGTGGTCTTGCCAGCATTATCTAACCCCAGGAACAAAATCTTTGCCTCCTTCTGCCACAGTCCAAGACTTGCCAAAATTCCATAGAACCAATCAAAAAGAAACATTCTTTCTTTTTAATAAACAACAAAATCTCTAACGCTGTCAAAACCGCCGGCGACCCCCACCCGCGAAGCCAAAATAGGAAAATAAACTTCCTAAGTATTAATTCTGATGAAGAATCCACAGATAAACCAAGAAAACGCAACACCAAAAAGAACAGGTGTTCTTTTCCTTTTCTATTTTCTTATGTTTTCTGCCTTCGGTTACTTCTCATCACATCAGAATATATATTGAAGAATTGCGGCCACCGGCTAGGCCGGTGAATAATATGGGCTGAGCAGCCGCAGAGAGCATCGAAGCAAAAAATGTTTTATTGAGGGTAAAAGAGGAGATACCGGAGTAGCCTGTCATTGGGTAAAAATTCCAGTTGTGAGAATTTGATTGGTTGGTACACGTCACTGGGTTGAACAGTTTATATATATATATATAAAATAAAAGCACAGATTTTTCAGAAACAGTTAGCTCCAGAAGAAGCTAAAGAAGAGAACAAATAAAATCTACAGGGACGTGAGAAGTTGTTGTCACATAATTACGAAAAGAATGGCGTGTGTGAGAGGCGTTTTTCAATTCCTTTCAACCTGAAGAAGCAAATGTACTGCACTAAAATGTTCTTCTTTATTTTTCCCTTTTATTTATTTTTTCACTTTCACAAAATTTACGGATTAAAACTCACAACTATTAATCAATTATATGTGTGTTCGTATTTTTAATTTTTATAAAAATTTAAATTAAAATCAATAAAAATATATAACTAATTTTTAAAATAGTTATTAAATATAAAATTAAAAAAATAAAGAAGTAAATATGTTTTTAATCCCTTAATTTTCAGTAAATTTTGAAATTTTAATGTTAGGTCAAATACTATTATGAAGTGTGAAAGATTTGATTAAGAAAATTAAATTCACGTCTCTCGAAAGATGAGACACTAAATTGGTCTAAAGTTTTGAGATGGACTAATTCCAAAATTCACTTAAAAATTAAAGGATCAAAAATATATTTAAATCAAAAATAAAATATGTATATAAAAAATATTTTTAAAATAATTGTTAAAACAAAAAAGAAAATTAAAATAACGTTAAAAAACAAATTATTTATAAAATAATTAAAGATAAAATTAAAATAACGAAATGTGAAAAAAAAAACATCTTCATTATATAAAATTATAGATACATACAATAACGAAATTTACTCTACATGTATTTTTAAAATATTTTATTCATTAAAAATAAAATTAACATTACATATAAAACCTTTTTAAAAGAATCAGATTTATGGAATTTAGATATTGACAACAAAAAAATTGTTAATAAAAAATATACGCCCGAGAGTAGCTATAATAATCAATATTACATTACAAAATCATTGCACAAGACATTACAATAACATGTTATCGCTATGTAATATGTGTGCAATTTCTTCACGATTTATAAATACATCAACAAAAATAGTTGAGTTTTTTTTCTTTTTATCAATTTACTCGTTTTCAAATAATTTAATTTCCAAGACTACAGTATTAACAATGTTTTTTTCTATATCCATTTCTAATTCTAAGTCCTTACCATAAGACATGCACAAAGCTATTCAGAGGCACTTTCTCTCTATTTTCATATTTGTCAAACATCATCATCAGATCACAAGAGAAAGAGACTAGAGAAATGCGTTGGAAAAAAATGTGGAAGAAGACATCGCCAGATTTATTACTGTGTTCCTTAAAATCATACATAGTCCCTACAACAGAATCCAGTGTTTGAGACAGAAAATATCCCCCGACAAGAGAAAACTTCTAAAGATACAAATTGTGACACATAACATCACTGCAGTTGTATCAAATAATCCAATGAAAATGAAATCATCAAAAGCAAAAACAAAGATAAAACCTCTTCTGATGTAACTGCAGACTGTGCTAGTAGATCAAAGAAAGGGGGAAACGATGACAGAATCTACTTAATGTACTGAGACACCCACTGGAAGCCATCTCCATATCCCATTTTGCGGACAATGCTGCACATGAACACTTCCAGAGGCCGAAGGTTGGACTCTGTGAGGTTCACCTTCCCCTTCCCTGTGGTGAAATTGGTCAGACCCAGATGATAACGTAGCTCTTCTTCTGATGCAGCATATGGAATGTCAATCTTGTTCCCTAGCACAAGAAATGGAACATTTGCCAATGATTCGTCCGAAAGCAAGGCATCAAGCTCCTTCTTTGATTCTGTGAACCTCTCTTTGTCATAGGCATCAACCAGGTAAACTACTGCATCCACCTGAAAAGCAAAGTGATTGTCAATTCGAAAGCATTTTCAAATAATTCTAAGCACCATTCTGTCATTGCACATTAAACAGCCGTTGATGAAGAAAGTAGGAAATCACCATCATCAATAAGTTATAGCTCAATGGAAACTAGCCATGCATGACACACTTGCAGAAAAAAATTCTGAAACAAAAATACATACTTGAATTGGGAACGTTGATAGGTGATGACCATCAAACTGATTTCATGCTTATCTTATTGAATATCTCTGTGCCTTCACGGCTAGGAGAATGCATCAATTTAGATGTTTGCGCTACTTCTTAAATTGAATAGATGCATCTACTCTAGCTCTTTCAGAGATTTATAAAACTTTTCTCTGTGTGCTCTTTTCTTTCTAAATCATCTGGACTATGTTAGACATGTCAGGAAATATACTAGTAAAGCACACCCTACAACGTTGAAAGAAGTGTTATCTGTAAAATTTATTTTCACAATCGATATTTAGCTCTCATGAATCAGATCATGAATACAATTCGAAATCTAAATCAGTGAACACATATGAAAATCAAGTCAGATGTAAGTGGAGTTAAAAAATTACAATATATCTTAAACAAGAGGAGACAAAGTTGTAGGAAGCCATGATCTGATATAAAGTAAGAAGTTTGAAGTGTTTCAGAACAGCAACAGTGCATCAGCAAAATATGACAGGAATGTAGAGTAGAGCCAAAGCTACTCGTTATAAAAAGCTAGCAGGCACATCAAATAGGAAGTAAACAAGAATGAAAAAGCCAACCCTACAGCCACTGGTGGATCTACAAAACATCAACAAGTCGGCAAGTCCAAAGACCTTCCATTTAGGAAGAGAGGAAACGTTTGACCAAGAATCAAACAAGAAGAACAATGTTCTATCACATCCAACAGAAAGCAAAACTTCACTATGAAATTAGCCGGAAACATTTGAAAAACATGCACATGTATAGCGGGGGGAGTGATTGGTGACAGAGTGAGAACAAATGCCCACTGGCCACCTAAATAAAATCTACCCCTTTTCTTCAGAAGCACAAAAGAAGTACCATTTTCCAGAAGCAAAATATCAAGATTTGAAAAGAGAAATCACAAATCTACACATCCAATTCCAACTGAAAGCAAATAGTCCTAAGGCACTAACAAGGACAATGCACTAACTATATTAATAGCAGGGGGCACAAATGATATCAAAGTAGGTCTAATTTTTATTACAAGGCACTACCAAGTCTCGCTTGTAAGAAACTGAAAAAACCCATAAACTTTTGCGTATCACAAGAATTTATCAATGAAAAGGTAGAAAATCCGAAATTGATAGCCCAAAATGATTGAAGACATTGACCTTGGCATAATAGTCCTTCCAGACTCTACGGGCAACTTGATGACCCCCCAAATCAAAAGCCTTAAACTTGATCTTTCCAATGCTCAATTCCTCCGAAGTGGGGTGTTGGGTTGGCTGGTGCTGAACTAATCTCTGCAATTGCATCAAAAAGATAGAAACTTTTTTCAGTAAAGAAAAAAAAATTAGAAAAAATAAAAGGGTATCTGACGTTAGGGAAGAGAAACCTCGTCTTTGAGCATGTGAAGGAGGGTAGTCTTTCCGGCATTATCGAGACCGAGGAAGAGAATCTTGGCTTCTTTCTGCCAAAGGCCGAGGGAAGCTAGAATGCCATAGAACCAGTCGAAGAGGAACATGCTTGAATTGCAGATGTAGGTGTTGTGTCGGTGTTGGGGGAGAATCGAGAAGTCCCAGATCGAAGAGGAGAAGGGAAGCTAACCTAGATCCCACCAAACCAAGTCTTAGATTGATTGTCTTTTTAGGCAATTAATTCAATTCAGCGTTTCAAACGCATGTGGTAGGAATGCTCCTCTTTTTTCTTTTTCTTTTTTTCTTCCAAACACCACATCTAACTAAGAACACACAGGGAGGGACCCATTCCTCTAAACAACTTCTCTACTGTGACTGTTATTTTCATTCTATGCAACAACACACATACTTATTATTATAAAATAACATTATGAGTATGACTCCATTAAATATTCCAAGAAAAATTTATAATTACAATGACCAAGGGAGTATATCTATTTGATTACTCAAAAACTATTAAAACATAACTCATTGGATTCAATCAAATTTGTTAATTAATTAAAAAAATTACACTAAATCAATTATTTTAATGAACTATTAAATTATTTGAAGAATAAAATTAATAGAGATGTGAGTTATTCGATAGAATTATAAATTAAAAACTAAAAAAACAGAAAATGTATTTGTTAATATTAACTCTCAACTATTTCACAAAGCATTCAAATCAATTTTATGTTTAATAATTGGGCCTCAAGAATCTTGTTATCATGGGCCGAAAGCCCATGTCTCCCTTTACAGCAACCCACGCCACTTCCGATAAGCAAGGGTATTATCGTCATTTCAGTGAAAGTCCTAGGGTTTTGCCTCAGATGGTGGTAACATATATAGCTATATATTCTTCCCAATGAGTTCTGTTCCGCAGAAAACCCTAGCGCAACCGGATCTTCACGATTAGGGTTCGATCTCTTCGATTTCATTTGAATGTGTTTACTCTTTTTATGTTCTCTCTTCGTTGTGTAACTTGTTTTTCATTGAATTGCAGAGATGGCAAAGTCGAAGAACCACACCGCTCACAACCAGTCCTACAAGGCCCACAAGAATGGCATCAAAAAGCCAAAGAGGCATCGCCACACTTCCACCAAAGGGGTACTCTCCTCTTCTTCTATTATGGGTTTTTCTTTCTTTATTGAGTTGCGATAAAGTAGTTTCGAATAATTCACATTTTATGCAAAAAAAAATGTGATTTTTATTTGTTTGAATGGTTTCTCGCTGGCAATAACTGTAGATGGATCCCAAGTTTTTGAGGAACCAGAGGTACGCGAGGAAGCATAACAAGAAGAGCGGTGAAACAGCCTCTGAAGAAGAGTAAAGTGTCACTCTAAGATGGGGCTATGATGATTATCTCCTTTGATTTATTATCCGAGCCCGGTGTGTTTTGTGTCAAATTTATCCTTATTAGTATAGTCATTTTTATGAGTTCATTTAATCCAGAGAATGCAGTACTTACTCTTATAGCATCTTTGCTTGTTTTTGTTATAAGACCTTTCAAATTTTATCAATGGATTATTGTTTAGTTGCTTATGCTTTCGGTAACCGCTATAGAATGTTTACCTTTGATTGTATGCATGTTAGTGGTAATATTTTGCATATAGTCAAGGAGTTTGATTATTCGTAGGTTGATGATGAATTTTTTGTCAAGTTCATTACTAGTTGACATTGTTATCATAAAGCTAAGGAAAGAATCGTTCATTTTAAGCTGTCTCTGTGTTATGTTTTCATATTTCAATTGCGTTTATGTCTATAAAATTTCATCTAGGTAGTCGGAAAGATCGGATTTTTCGTTTACTCAAGAAGTTGATTATTGTTATGGAGATTACTTTTTAGGTCAGATATCTCTGAACATAGTCTAGTGAAGTCTTTTTTTGCTGCTATTTTAGTTTGATTCCACTCTTGAACCAGGGGCCAAGAGTGGTATGATAGCAAATGATTAACCATTAAATCCAGGATATTACTGTAGTGAAGTTGAACAACTTTTTTTTCATTTGGAGTGTATTTGTTTTGATAATTTCAAAAGCTTTTGAACTATGCGAAGATTTTTAAGTATAATTTTTAATAAGTTTGTTAGGCTCGATTTAGTTATTCATGTATTTTTTTATCGCGCATAATTTTTCCAGTACTGAAAACCGATGCCAAATCCTTGGTGTTTCTAAGACACGTCATCCATTAGTCTATGTAATTTTGATCGTAGTTTTATCATGATCTCTTATGTTTTATGCCATTCTTGTAATTAAAAAACTTTTATGTGTACACTAGTCATTATAATTATGGTTATTTTAATTAGTCTCTTGTATTTACATTAAAAGATTGTTCTGGTGTGGAATAAACAAAACCAATGATCAAGACTTCAACCAACCAACGCTTTATGTTTTACTTAAAATTGTGATCAAGACTTAAATATGTGATATTGCTAATCCTTCAGAAAATACTGCAGTAAAATGTATCAGAAGAAATGCAATTTTTTTGAGTAAACTATTAATTTTGTGAAGAAATGACTATAAAAGGTTTTTTGTAGTCGCTAACAGTTTCAATAGACTTTGAAATAGTTAATCTCTCAAAACTGTGAACATTTTTTGTTAGCTTTTGTTAAATGGCAAATAGAAGGGAAAAATAATTTGAAGGCCACGTTAATTATCTACTCTTAATATTAATTATCTATTTGTAATAATTATCTTTGAAGCTTGAGAAATGGTAATCGGGGCTGAGGAATTAAAAAAGAAAACTTGTTACGATTGGGGCAAATGTATTTTCTGTATGATTCCGTAAATATCTTTTCTGATCAGTGTCCCCTGTCATTGAACTTATAATTTTTATTATTTATGCAAATTATCGCTTGTATTCTTGTTATTAGATTGCAAAGTAAATAAAGTCCGTACACATTTGAAAGTTGCAAGTACTTGACCCTTTGCATTTTTTTTATACAATGTTTACAAAAGTAATGCTTTGTTGATAATTAGTGTCGCTTAGGATTTGTTTTTGTTTCCCAGGCAACTACTTTAAATATTACTGGTATCATTCAATTACAAGCAAAAATAACTACAATCACATATTTAGAATAGTATTTAAATTCGTTAATATTTTATTTCATTCAATAAAGATAATTTTTATAAATTACTCTTAAATTATATCTATTAAGAATAGTGTGAGTTTAATAATAATTTTTGAAATAGTATTATTGAATGAGATCTAGGAAATTAAAACTTTCTTATATTTAAGACTTTTTCTCATATTTGAATATAAGGGGGTAGTATTCTGTTTAAATTTTTTTTAGAGATCAAATGTTATTAAAGAGAGGGAGCATTTGGGCATTTTAAAATGATTTTGTAATTTTTTTTATCCATAAGAATTAAAAAATATAAGGGAGTTCATAGCCCTACTCAGTCAACTGAGAGAAACTTAACGATTTAGCTATTCAATATTTCAAATGCCTAAATAACATATGTATTTAAATGTTTTCTTTCTCTTTTATTCTTAATCTGGTATTTTGGGATTATTAAGCAAGACTTCTATAGTTGAATATCACGAACAACTTCTAACAAGCTACAAATGAATAACTGAATGGGGAGAAAGTTAATGATTTATCTCAAATCAGAGTAGTTGAGTGTGTTTGGACCAATTATAATAATGATATCATTTCAATAATAACTATATACAATTTATAATCAAATTTAGTTTTTATTTAAATTTGTTGAAAAAAATAAGTCTTCGTTTAGATGAAAAAAATAAGTTTTTAAATAATATAAATGTGTCTCCAGTGTATGTTAATATTATCTTCCTCAAAAACTTACTCTCACTGTTTCACTATATGTATGGCATTTAAAAAAGAATTATTTTATTTAATTTACATTTACAAAGTTCAAGATAATATTATGTATTTTTACTATTAGTGTAGATATAATATGTATTTAGTAATAGTAAAACAATGATGAAAAGGGTAAAATCGAAAATCTAAATATTTTATTAAAGTAAAAAAATATTGCATTTCTTAATTTCTCAAAAAAAAAACTTTAAAGGACACTTGAAAAGGAATTATTTGTCATTGCATCATATCATACGCAATATAAATAAATAGACAGCCCGATACCGATGACAATAACCAATTGCAGTCTTTACGTGGTGAATGTGTCAACGAGCATAATTTCATCAACATCTTTGAAGGAAAACTGACAATGGTACACACGGATTCGGTGCAAAGCTAGAAGCACTAAAAAAATATGCAGTTCTCAAAATGGTTTTTTCATTGACTATAATTAGATGAAGCAAACTAGTTTAAAAAATGCTACAATAATTAAGATAAGTATCTTTTACAGGCACTGAGAATCGCAAGTAGAAAAGAAACCAGAACATGTATTCTTGGGCGTTCATCTATTATCAGGTCATTATTGATCTCCCTCCTCCAACTGTTCCCCTCTTTTACAGGATTCTGAATGTGTTGTCTTCCTGCTGAAGATGCATTGTAATTTGGAAGTCCCTAGTACAAGTAAATTTCTTCAAAATTTTATACTTTGTTTGGGAAGATTAGACTGCAACTGGTTCACTTACTGGGCTAGAAGCTTGTGCTTTAACCTGCCTCAGTAATATAAAATGGCACGTATTAATACACCTGCCATAATAAACTAGCTGTCTGTGCAAGTCTGAAGGTGTATGTTCTATGTTTCAACTCTTAACTCCGTATTATTAACCCCCCAACCCTTTTCCCAGATCTTGTGTTATGTTTAAATCAAAAGAAAAACTCGCAACCATTAATTAACTCACACAAACTATGTCATTGTCTTAGTTGGCTAGAATGGAATAGAAAATATTAAGGATTAGCTTACCTTAGCTGATTTGAATAGTTCATCAAGAACCTCGGATAAAGTTGGATGTGCATGAACTGCAAATTTTATGTCCTGCAGTGTACCACAATGTTGAAATTTTTGAAATTTACCAAACAAGCAACGGAAGAGTCGACTTCAGGGCCATTATTGATAACTAAATGCCAGGCACATACATAAATGACAGCAAAGGTAGAAATTTTACCTGAATACGTGTACCTAATGCTATAGCATTGGATGCTTCATGGATGAGATCTGCTGCATGCAAACCAAAAATATGAACTCCCAGTATCTCTCCATTGTCAGGCCTGTATATCAACTGCAAGAAAGCATAAATGATATTTAGCAATGTCAAGTTGGTGAGAACAGATACATAAATGCATCCACAGAAAATGAATGTGTAGAACAAGTCTCGTTACGAAATAAGTATGGCACTTCTAAAGTAACTAGTAGAGGGCTGGACAGCAAATTTCAGAACTTTTATAAGCTTTCTATACGGGAATAGCATTAAAAGAGGAAAAATTAAAATTATAACCTTGGCAAGTCCCTCTCCTTCGTTTTCTGCTAGGGCCTTTGTGTTTGCTTTAAAACTTGTTTTGGCAACACTTACTTCAAACCCCTCTTTTTCACCTTTCTCCCTTGCTTGAGGCTGTAGATTTTATGTTTGACCACAACACATAAGAATACAAGTAAAGAACTACAAGCCATAATTATATTGTATAAATAGTGCAAGGGAAAAAAATATGAAAGGGTAAAAGAATGGATAGAAATTCAACCACAAAATGAAAGATAATAATTATATTGTATAAATAATACAAGGGAAAAAAGTATGAAAGGGTAAAAGAATGGCGAGAAATTTAACCACAAATGAAAGATATCTCATTCATTATAACATGTTGTGGTGAATGACACATCAAACAAAACAAAATTATGATATACCTCTGTTAACCCAACCATGCTTATTTCTGGATGAGTGAAACAAGCAGCTGGGATGCTTAAATGATTCAGCACATGATCTCTTCCAGTAACTTGTTCAACCACTGTTGGACAAATTTTTCATCAAATGATATTGAAGCAAAAACTAGAACTTGTGGAAAAATTACATCAGTTACCACTTACCTGAAATTCCTTGCGCACTGGCAGCATGAGCAAGCATCATCTTGCCATTTGCATCACCAATGCAGAATAAATGCGGCACCTGTCATACCAAATCCTGTCAGTAACAATAAGTCGGAGAGGGATAATTCGATAAATTGATACAGACCAGTTTGCCATTTGCATCAATTACACGCATGCGCTCATCCACGGGAACAAAGCCACGCTGTGTTACGACATCAATCTGTAGGTACAAGTTACAAAAAGTATTTGATTACTTTGTCAGAGAAAATCTCCTAATCCCAAAAAACATCTCTGATAAAATTGCTTACATTCTCCAATCCAAGATTTTGTGTGAATGGGGCCCTGCCAGTTGCTATTAGTGCAGCATCCACCTGTAGCAAAGCAAAGGCAAGAATTAGTAAATAATCTGAAGTAATTAATTATACCGGTAAAAGAAATGGGAGATCAATCTTCAGCTGGTTACATACTAATCCTAATTAATTAAGGAAACAGATCATAAAATATAATGAAAAAAAAATTAATCCTAAGTAATCATCTAAGATAGTCTGCAATTTTTTAAGATACAATAATGATATTATGAGATATTTCTAGATATCCAAAAACTCTTGCTTAAGCTAAAAGCTTAGACGACTTTTTAAACTTTATACACTGGAAAAATGCACAAAAAAGAAAAAGTAAAAATTAATGTCGTGACCCGTGACACATAATAATAGCATCTACGGAAGGAAACAGGCCAAAGAAAATTAAGAAATAATGCAGTGCATGTAATTGCATCTATGGCCAACAATGTTTTGAAAACTAGACCAGTCATTAAACCGATCAAAGCACGGCTTCAAGGTTTAATGGTTCAACCGGGATTAAACCAGGGTCGAGCCAATATTAATAAAATTATTTTTAATAATTAAAAATACACAAAAATAATATTAAAAATACATAAGATCGAAATTTTATGAAGCTAAAAGCTAAAATAAAACATAAATTTATAGATTCTTAACATTTAAAAAAATTTAAATAAAACTTGTGTATCATACTTAAATTGAAATTTCAATAATATACAGCAGTATTTATTAATAATAAGTTTATATGTAGAATAAAAGAGAAAATGGCTAATATTTTAGGTTGATTTTCATTTTATTAAGGAAAAAAGTTACACTGTCATTTCTTTTTGTTGAACCAATTTTTTTCCCAGGTTTTGATCGTTTGAACCAAACAGTTTGGTATCAATTTTGTGCACGACCGCTTTTATGCTGAGCCTGACAGGAGACCAGTTCCGGTAGGACTGGTGAGTACGGTCCTGTTTTGAGAATCAAGACAACCAGAAACATTGTTTGAGAGATTGGGTAAGAATATGACTAGGACAAGGATAGGGCTGGCATGAGTCAAGACCAAAATAAGTCACCATTAGTATGACTCAAATGGTAAAGAAATCATAATCGCAAGGATCATTATTGAGATAATATGATTCATCAGTGAAAATGCACAAAATAGAGAATCACCTCCCACCTTGGTCCCCCTCAATGATATGTTAATTTACATCTTGACTTTAACTAATATATTACATATCCTTCTTGTAATTGTAAAAAGTTTTTTTCTTCTCTCCTAATCTAAATTGTAGCCTGCTGCCATCCAGAGTAACAGTTTGCTCTGCTTTCTTTTCTGTTAGTGAGCCCATTGCTCCTTATATATATATATATATATATATATATATATATATATATATATATATATATATATATATATATATATATATATATGTATGTATATAAAATACAGCTGAGTGCCAATATCAGCAAGTGACTTCTCTTTCAATATATCAAGTTGATATCAAAGTAGGTACAGTCCCGCTCTGCTGTCCACCACCAGCAGCCACCGAGAATTTTTCAGTGAACTCATAGTTAGGGCTACTTTTGCTGTCAATAATAGTTAGTGGGTTCACTCTCTGTTGTGTTATGGCAGTATGTGAAACCCAATATTTTTTGGGAACCTTCAGACCTTTTAAGACTTGTTGCAATTTTTGAAAGAAGGCCATGAACTTTTTTGCCAATGATGTTGAACGTCTACACGATGCAGCCCAAAAGTTGACATCTCTTAAACAAACTGAGCACGATGAGATGACATAACATCCTTCATGGCACAAGCCAAAGCAACCTTGGAAGAGTTGAAGATGTTCCTTGAAGCTAATTCATGGGAAGGAATAAAGCATAAACATGATCGTGTTTGTGGTTTTGATTCTATGGACTATTATGAATCCATACTTTGATCATGCCTATGATCAAATTCTGACTGGCCATAGATACCTTGAATGGAAAGTTTAATTACATGTATACCTACTCTTAAAAAGAATGAAATTTTTGTTGAATCTATTGAATCATCTACTACGGTGTCTAGACAGGGGAGAGGAGGACGTGAAAGTTGAAGTGGATTTGGCAGCAAGAGTTTTTTACCTCAATGTTCTTGTTATAAGAAATGGGACACTCAGGAAACATGGTACTCCTTGCATGGTTTTTCCTGAGAGAACAGTCAATGTATCCAAGTCAAAAAGTTGAGCACAAGCTTTCTGAAGATGAATATCATAAATACCTTCAACTCAGATCCGATAAGCCCAACCACTCTACACTTAGTACCTCAATGGCCTGTTTTCTCAATATGTGGATAATCAAGGCCCATGGTTGATTGATAAGGTTCTTTTGATCACATCGCTGGTAATGATTTCTTATTCCCCTCAATATCTCCTCAAAGTTTCCTTATCTAATTACTTTAGCAAATGGACCTAAGGCTACTTCCTGCTTTCTCATAAACAAAATGTTTTCCTCCTCTCTTGAAAATAAAACTCCTCATTCTATAATTTTTCCAAATGAACTTTTATATCATGTTTCTCCTAACGTTTTTTGTCCTACTTGCTTTGTTCATGATGTATCACCAAGTTTGGATAAGCTATCAGCCCGAGCTGTGAAATATGTCTTTCTTAGAAATCTTGTCTACAGAAAGGGCACCAATGTTATTCTCCAAGCACCAAAAGGCATTATATGGTTGCAGATGTTACCTTTTTCAAAGAAACTTTCTACTTTACCTCCTCTTTACAAGGCTTTGACACTATCCAACAGGTTTTTCCTGTCACATCTTTTTGTACATTGTCCATTGGAGATAATATTATCACATGGAAAAATATGAAACAGAATATTATTGCATGGTTTAGTGCAGAAGCAATGTGCAAAGCTATGGCCAACTCATTTGTGAATTTATATGGATTATGCAACTGCTTCAAGAGTTCAGACATATTCCAGTGATTACTTTCACACTGGGGTGAAATTATGAGGTTTAGGTAGGGAAACACGGACAATACTACAGCGAAATGGTGTATCATAACATATATACTAAGCACTAGCTTCTATTTATACTTAGACTTCTAATTCTAATTGAATTAATTAAGTTAGAATGCAATAAAAAATAATGAAACATGAGAACTACCCGTTAGAGATTCTAAGTTACAATAACAATATAACATTTTATATATATATTCTTCCAAGTTCTAATAACAATTAATAATTTTCTCCCTCGTATGGGAAAAATGTTAACAATTAATAATATATACATAAACCGAAAAGCTTCCAAGAAAAGATTAAGTTACCTCTAAAGTCTCCTTTGGCTCCTTAGTTTTGGCATCAATAAGTTCAATCGAGACAGGTTTTCCATCCCTTGCAGGTGTGATCTATATATACAATAAACATGAGGACTGCAGCGTGTCAAAGTAGCCAAACAAAATTATATAAAATATTACAAGATGTAGTTACCTTCGTTGCGAAAACTCCAGTATGATAATCAATATTCCGGGGATTTATAAGGACCCTCTGAGCCAACTTGCTAATTTCAGGATCAAATCCAGGCATAAGTTGATCTAAAGCCTCTACAAAAGTAACCTGCAGAATACCAATTATTACTGTATCTCTTCAATGACAAATTGGGGATCATAAATTTTAAAAATAAAGAAGTAATATAAAGAGTAAATATTTTTTAACTGTTTGGACAAATAAAAAGTATAAAGTGCAACATGATTTAACAGCACATCCACATCTTTCTGATTTCAAATGACGGGATCAATTATTTGTAAATGTTGCCCAAGAACAAAAGGTAATCAAAAAAGAAAGAAAAAGCATCACAAAGATATGCTACCTCACTTCCAAGTGCTGTATACACATCACTGAATTCAAGGCCAATATACCCACTTCCTACAATTGCTATCCAATCAGGAACAGACTCCAGTTTGAGTGCATGGTCACTGGTAATCACAGTCTTCCCTGAAGATAAATTTTAGGAGATGTTTCACTAAAAAGTAATTATACCAATAAATCTTATAAAGGTTAGAGAGATGAAAAAAAATATAAAGGTACAAGGTTTGAATTTACACGTGAGCCTCAAACTTGTGTCATAAATTCGGGAGAAGATTTACTCATGACATAAATATGGGACAAATGTTAAAATTTCAAATTAAATGTAAGCTAAATTGTACATTGAATATCTATACTTATGTTTAGCATACAGAGGGGAGCTTTGTGAAATATTTAATTGCCAGAGAAATAATGATTGTTGCAGGCTACCTCTGAAAAAAAACAAAGATGGCCATATCCCTTCCCCTAAAAAATGAGTACAGATAGGACTGCATGAATCACTGAATTGACTTTTCAGATTTGAGATCAGAATATCCATCTAAACTGAAGATTTTCTTTATGCAGATTTCAATAGAGTCTATTATCCTACCAGCTACTATTAAAGGAGTATCTCCAACTTACAATTGATCACCCCTTTTTCCATCGATAGCAGTCTAGTTTCTACTTTATTGTAGCGGGAATGCAAGCCTAAAAAGCACTGAATTCAGTAAAACTAGAATGAGGAAAGGAAAACATTGATATGTACCATCAACTTCAATGCCCTTCGGTACAAAAGGAACAGACCCGGTAGCAATGATGATATTTTTAGCGGTCACTACTTTGTTTGAAGAGCCAACTTTCACCTTTTGAGGACCCTGCAAGAATTTTATCTCTAAATCAATTTCATTCCAATAATTTCCTATTTTCAAACACTCCAAACTCAAAGTAAGTGACCACACTAATATTTATTTATATATTTACAATTATAATAACATAGAAACCTCAGCATAATATCAATGTCACATTACCAATATAGTTCCAAAACCAGTAAGGATGTCTACTCCAAGCGCTTTCATTGAGTTGGTCAAATTGTTACGAATTTTCGAAGCAAGATTATTAGCATGATCAGCGACTCCTTGTCTGTCATACCCAGCCGCAGATACCTAAAATGAGAAAAAAATAAAGCAAAATGATCATGTAACTTACTCTACACTTCTGCCATGTGATAATAACATTGATAGAGTTTAGTAGTCTTGTTGTCAACCGATTATAGATCAGGGCTCACAGGACTTTCAGATATTATAAAAATGTTAACCATTCTGTGGTATGACCGTAAAAGATAATTATTCTCAAAGTCAACAACCTTGGTGATTGAATGACAAAATAAAATATTTTTATCCTATCAATACATAACATATTTTCTTCTACACACATTACCATGCACCTCTATATGTGATATACAAAAATCATTTAAATTAAATTCATTACTCTTATATCATTGCACAACAATCCGCACATAATACAACGCTCTTACCTGTAAGCCAAAGGACTTCAAGTGATGATCGCTCTTTAGTTCTCGCATACGACCACTCACTGCCAAAAGAGCTTTTGAAGGAACACATCCTCTGTTCACACATGTCCCTCCCACCACATCTCCTTCCACGATTGCGGTTTTCAAACCCTGCAGTTATTCCGTTAAAACTTTCTCATAAAAATGTAATGCTAAACAAATATCGGCATTCCATAACGGCTATCTATTTCTGGATTCATTTTATAAAGAATAGTCACCATATAAAATATCGGATTAGTAACTTAGTTTCGAATTCGATTATCAGACTAGGGATCTCGCAATAACAAGTTGGAACGTGTTTATGTTTTCCGAGATCGAACCTTCTCGACGGCATGAAGCGCGGCGCCGTGGCCACCAACGCCGGCGCCGATAATGAGCAAATCGTAGTCAAACGACTTGGGAGGGCTGCCATTGGTGGAGAGAGCGGCCGATACTGCGGCGGAGTGAGAGCTGCGAGGGAGGTGGGAGTGGCGGCGGTTGAGAGAAGCAGAGAGACCTGAATCAAATGCCTCACGCCGCAAGCCGCAGAAGCGAAGATTGAGAGGCGTGACTTCGGGGAAGTGGGAGGACTGGCGTGATCTGGAGACGGCGGCGGCGGCGGAGGAGGAGGTGGCAGAGAACGAGAGTGAAAGCGAGGATTGCATTTTGAAGGAAGAAGGAAATGGAAATGGTGAAGTGTAGATGTATGAAGAAAACGAGATCTGAGAGAGCTAAAGAGTACAAGAGTATAAGAGAGTGAATGAAACCTCGAGGAGTCCGTTGGGAGTTAGGAACAGTGAGAAGGAAGAAGAAAGAGGCGGAGAAATCAAAGAGCGGTCGATCAACTACTTTTGTTTGCTTTGAACTTTTCGTTATTATTCACATTTTTTTCATTTTTTTCCTCTACTTTACCATCTTTTTTTATATTCAACAACTTATCAATTATTACTTTGTTAATTTATTACTTATTTTTAATTTCTAATATTAATTTTTGTATTTATTATAAGAGAACAATATTGTGTTGTCTCCTCAATAATACTATTTTTACAATTTATTAAATATTTTAAAACATAAAAATTTCGATAAAAATTAAAATGAATTATGATAAATGGAACTTCCACACATGACCATTTTCACAGATGTCATTTCTTTGTGAATGTGGGAGGGAATTCACTATCTGTACTAAACCGCAACAAGTTGACACAATCTTGAAACCTCGTCACTTTCTTCATTACGAGGAAATGTGTCTCATCACACTAGGCTAAAGTCATTTGTGTTTCTTTCATGAGCTTGAAATGTTCTTAAAGCTAGAACAACCCATTTCACCATCTTTGTCTTGTATTTTTGTTGTTTCAACATTCCTATTATTCATATCAAGATCATAATGGCTTTCATCACAAAAATGTGACCACTAAATTCACGCATACGTCTGTGACATGACAATTTTATTAAGTTTTATGCATATCCTCACTCTCTCGATACTCAAGTATACTATTAGTAAGGATCCTAAGTACCTTTTATGTTCAAAGGACAAATAAAGAATTACGATTTATCATTTATAACCCATAGAATTATACTCTCTTAATTAAATTTTATTTATCTTTAATAACCAAAAATCACTATTAATAAAAAGAGTGATAGTCATCAAAATCCTCATATTTGAATTTTCATAATAACACTGTTGTAATAAATTTTTTTGTAGGTTACATCAATTTTAAGTCACCATTCAAATTTAGGTTATGCTTTTAAATATAAAGAATTTACTATAATTATCAGTTATAATTTTTAGGCTTAAATACCTTTTTGGTCCTCATTTTCGTAGTGTTTGTTGCGGATGGTCCTCATTTTCAGAGAATGTTTAAAATGGTCCTCATTTTTACCGAATGTTTAGAATGGTCCTCATTTTCGCAATTCGTGTTTTATTTGGTCCTTTTCTGTAACGTCGTTTAAATCATTATCGGAACATTGTACATGTGGCACGGTTTGTATTAGGGTGTGTTACGTGTAGTGTACAGGTAGCTAATTAACGTTAATTTTTTTAATTTAGGGGAAATTTTGCAATTAGAGAAATTTCTTTATCTTCGTCTTTCTTGAGTTCAAATTTGCAGAGGAAGCAGCTAATACTTGTTATTTCATCATTGGATTGCAGTAGCACTCTTCATTTCAATTTTTTAGTTAATCATCATCAACGAGGTAAGTGGGTTCAGGGTTTTCTGGGTTGTGCTTGCTCGTGGGTTAGGGTTTTCGTAATTCTATTTTTGGGTTTGTTTGTCTTTTGATTGTTGTGATGTTCTGCATGGCTTCTAAATTACTTCCATGATTTTGTGTAGTTTGTGTCTGTAAGTGGGGTTCAGTGGGGTATTATTTTAGTTGGTTTGTTTGTCGGTTGTCGATGTTGGTGTAATGGTTTCCATTATTTTATTTGTAATTGATTGTAGCAGTGGTCCCCCATTGCGTTAAGGTATGCTTAATAATACATCTTTTTTATCTGTTTAATTTACTTTAGGACAATGAGTGATGATAGGTTCAATGTTATTGTCCACCACAGTGGTGAAGTAGAGGCCCGTGAAGAGGCTGCTGAAGTAGAGATTGGGGATGCCAGTGGTCTGAACAGTGATGTTGAAGTGGAAGATGAAATTGAAGTGGACATCCTTTTCCAAATCATTAATCTGCCTCATTCATCCTTTTCATCAACACCACCATTTGAAAAAGTTGCAGCCCACATTATTAGAACCACCACTCTTTAAATCAATAAACCAAAAATTAAAACCAATTTATTATTAACACAAAAATAAAAGGGTTAAGTATGTTTTTAGTCTCTGAACTTTGACTAAAAATTGGAATTCGTCCCTGGTCAAAACTTTGATAAATTTTAGTTCCTAAACTTTAAAAATGAATGAATATAGTCCTTTTCACCTAATTTTGTTAACTTTTTTTTAGGTTTCGAATGCATTTCTCAATAAATATTGAGCTTAGAATGTGTCAAACGGCATAAACAACTCCAATATTAACATGAAACACATTCCACATGTTGAAAAAAAGTTAACAAAATTGGGTTAAAAGGACTATATTCAATCATTTTAAAAGTTTAAGGACCAAAATTTATTAAAGTTTCGACCAGGGACGAATTCCAAATTTGGATCAAAGTTCAAGGACTAAAAACATACTTAACCCAAAATAAAAATAGATTGTACCCAAAATTTTCTACCAATATTCTTTGGAGTTCTTGTCATCCTCAAAGCAGTCATCTCTCTGCAACTACAAATCGGGGTTAATTCGTTTCTCATTGAACCACCAACAGTGCACGAAGTGATACAACACGGTTGCCTCCAACGATTACAACCAGAGAAAAAGGAAGAAGATTGGGACCGTAACATACCTATATAATGGGATTGCAGGAAGAAGAAGATTGCAGCAATACCAATTGGGAATGGAGGAACAAGATTGCCAAAACTCACCCACTGCCCAAACATTCCCTACCAAAACCCTAGCTCACTTATTTATCCTCAAATATCTAATTAAGCCACATGTACATTACACGTAATACACCCTAATACAAATCGTGTCACATGTACAATGCTCCGTTAATGATTTAAACGGCATTACAAAAAATGACCAAATAAAACACGAATTGCGAAAATGAGGACCATTCTAAACATTCGGTAAAAATGAGGACCATTTTAAAGATTCTGTGAAAATGATGACCATTCGCAACAAACACTACGAAAATAAGGACCAAAAAGGTATTTACGCTTAATTTTTATATAATGGTATAGGTATTTGGTCTACCAGTTATTTTTTCCGAATCCCCAACAAAGTGGTGAGGTTTGTTTTCAAATCTTAAAATAGATTAACCATTTTTTTTTTGTGAAGCTATTAAAAATTAAATTATGTAAACGGTAGTTATCTTGAGATGTATGATTTGTAAGTTTTTTTGTTAGAATATGTAATCACACCTTAAAAAAAGTCACACAACTTAGTAAAACAAAGAAATATCCTACTTACAAACAAGAGGGATGAACTAATTTTAAGAAGTTAGAATTTTGTGCATAGTTTATTTATATTTTATTTTATAAAAAATGCTTAAATCTTGGTTTGACTTTGAGTTTCTAGGTGGATAAAAATTTGAGCCACTACCTCACTTGGTTTGACTTTGAGTTTCGTTATAAAATCTTGTCTACAAAATTTGTGGTAAGAGGAGATCTTAGTCTTTTTAACAAGTCTTCCGAGATAAATAAGATTCTTTCAATAATAAAAATATAATCTTATAGATTATGATGAAAAATAGGACAATAAGATTGTAGAATAAGAGTGTCGTATGTACATTCACTAACACAAAAAAGTTTTTTAACATTCGATACTTTCGACCTTTGACGTATGCTCAAACATCGATGTCGTACTGGGTGACGTCAAAATAACGTCAGAAAACAGAACAGACGTCACTTAACAAAAGCAGCAGACGTCCATTTTTGCGCTAAATGAAGCCAAAAAACAGAGCAATTTGACTTCTGTTGGGCTCTGACATACGCTAAATGACGTCGGCCATGGTAAGCTCAAATATTAAATAACGTCTGTCAGAGCACCACCGAACGTCAAATTGCTCTGTTTTTTTTGTTTAAATTTGATTGTTTTTACAACATTCCCATACCTACAAATCAGAAAATTCCCATAGCAGTTTCATAATAATTTCAACACAATTTTGGAGTTACATTTATATCTAATAACACTTAAGTTTCAACATATATTTTAAACTAATATATACAATTCTCATGAATCTTCTTGTTTGTTACACTAAACATTACAAATAAAACAAACACATATCAAAATCATAAGTTGACATACAAAAATTAATAACTTTAAACTAAATGAGTTCTAACCTTTAGCTTCTAGGCTTATCCACAATTTTAATAAAATTTTGAAAACATAAAACATATGTTAATTTTTATAAGTAGATACATAAGTTAGGATTAAAAAAAAAAATACTTACTTTTATAACGTGTTTTTCAAAGTAGGTGGAATCTTACTATGACATAAATAAAACTATAAAACCATATAACCTTATTATGTGTTTGATGCATATGATGATAATAATTAAGAATTAATAGGATGCGACAGTGGTAAAGATAATAATGATAATGATTAAATTAATTAGACAATGTATATAATCGACAATAGATTTTTTTAGTGAGTAAAGGGCCTTGATCCTCCTAAAACTATCTTCGCACGTAACTTATTAAATTATATAACATATTCTCATTGTTTTTAAGTATAAGTCTTTTACAAAATTTTTGTTGTAGATGAAACTTAAATAATTATTTAATTTTAAAATATGATATTATTTATCATCACCTTTTTATTTACTTATTATGAATTGATACTTTGGTAATTAAGTTGCTAATATCATATTCTATAATAAATTACTTTAAAATTTAAACTTCATTATATTACCGCTAATGTTCTTAATTATTTGTATTTGGAAATATTATATATTTCTTTTGAAATATATCCATCTTTGATAAAAATAAAGAGAGTCTTCGAGAAAAATTTCTTTCCATATGATGATTGTTATAAAAAATAAGACTGTGAAATAAAATGTAAGATAATTTTTTGGTACAAGATATTATTATTTACATTTAAAATCTATAACTAAAAATTTTATTTTTGATTTAATTATTAATAAGTTCAATAATTTAAAAGACAATTTGTTAGATATAAACAATTTTTTTAGTTATAATTATATTAAATTATATATTATTTTTTTATTAGTGGCAACGATAACATTATAAAATTTTAGTGTATTATTTTGACTTTTCCATACACTTAGTAGATAATATCTTTGACTCTGTATAAGCGATCTCCACAACAAAAGTGATAAATGATGACAATTAACTAAAAGTGACAACAATGGTAGAATCAATATTGTTTGTAATGATTAAGTGAAAATAAAATAAGTTTTAATCACTAACATGGAGGGTGGGTCAATTGGTTGTTTGAAATATTTTTTTCTATCAGCATATTATTTCAAGTTATCTAATAATTTAAAATAATAGGAAATATAAAGACTATTTTGTTTCTTGTTGAATTCGTTCAATTTAGTTTCTTTTTTTTTTGAGTTAAGTTTAATTTTGTGATAATTCAATTTAATTTAATATTTTTTGTTTGATTTGTATAAATGACATTATATTCATCTTTGTAAATGTCACCGGTCAATTCATAATATTTTTGTATTTTTTTTTTCAAATGTTAGCTTTGTATTATGTTATGTGATTGTGTTAATACCAGGTGCCAATTCGGTTAATGTATTTATATTTTGATTAAATTAAGTTATAATTTTTTAAAATTAAACAATGTTGTCTTATACCAAAATATAGTTGAATTCAATTTTCCTGCCAATAAAATTAAATAGATTACAAAACTTGTTATATTATTATAAATTTTATTTAATTTATAAATAATTTAAGTAGACAAGTTAGGTTAAAAAATTATAATATATTAATAATTACAATGAGAACTTTACATTTTCATTTTTAATATTTTGTTTTTCATTCTCTTTGAAGGTGAGTTGGATCTTGTTGTTAATGGTCAACTTGCTTGCAAGAGAATATGGACATGTATATTTTGATCAAATTTAAAATAAGTATTTCTTTGAATTTAAATTAAAAAATAATATTAATTTTAATATTTAGGCAAGAGGCGAGATGATCTGATGTATAAAGTATAAAATTTATTTTAATATATATATATATATATATATATATATATATATTATATGAGTTATAATTAGGTTTGATTATTAATTTGGTTATATTTTAAAAGAGGTACATTGTTCAATACAAAAAAATGAGAATTGAATAAAAAAAATAAATATTACAATAATTAAGACAATGACACTCAACATTCACACATAAGATTAAGTGACATTTAACTATTACGTGACACAACACATACATGACACATATATTTATATCTATTTATCTATATATATATATATATATATATATATATATATATATATATATATATATCAATTTAATGTTATATATTATATAAACGAGTTTAAATACAATTTGACTTTACATAATTTTTGTATAAAAATAAAGCTTACCTCACTTATATATAATTTGCTTTTATATATGTGAGGTGTCATTAATACACTCATTACATCGAATGTGATAATTGAAAATGCCACAACGTGGGATACATAAGTCTAATTTTTAAATTCCGATTAAGAATAACTCTTATGGTTCTACCACCGTATTAAAATAATATGTTTAAGTTTAACTCAATTATACTATTGATTTGATAAAATAAGTTTTGTTTCTACTTATATAATATAACTTGAATTCATCTTTAACCCATGTGAGATATCAAACATTCTATAAATATATTAAAATTAATTAAACTATACATTTTTTAAGAAAAATTGTGAAATTCCTTTAAAAAACTTTTACGAAGTAATTTATTTATTTTTTTTACTTGTGTTAAGGTGATACACGGAAGAAAAACACATAGAAAAAAAATATTTGTATAAATTTCAAAAAATATTTTAACATTTATAAGATTTAATAATGGATAATGGAAATTTAACATATAACTTAAGACTTAACACTCCTCCTCACTTTATTAAATATAAAGTTAAATATATTTTTAATTCTTAAATTAAAATGTGAAATAAGAATTAATTTTTGTTATAGATTTTGATATATTTTAGTCTCAAAACTAAAAAAAAATAATGAATAAAATTATAATAACATTACAAGATTAACTTTTTTTATATCATAAATAATGTTTTTGATATTTGAACTTAAACCTGTCGAATAATGTAAATAACATAAATATAAAAGAAAAAGAATCGCAGAATTAGATTAAAAAAATTATATATATTTATTTATAAAATTTGATGACTAAATTACGTTAAAAATTAAAGTAAGAATGAAATCCAATTTTAAATTAGAACTAAAAACTGAAATATAAATCTAGTATTCATTATAACAACAAAGTTAAATGAAAAAGTAGTAGGTTGTTGGATATTTATAATTAAGAATATTAATACCATCATATTTATTTTTTCCAAATCAATATTTTTATTAAAATAATACATGTTTATCCCATAATGACTTTTTTATGTGAAATAAGTATCAAATAGTCTTCAGTTTCATTAGTCAATATCTTAATTTAAGGATTTTTAATTAAAATATAAACTTATTTGGTAGTTATTCCCTGAAATCCTAGCTTAGTCACTGTTCTTGTAACTCAAGTGATTTCTCAAACTAAACAAAAACTTGTTTACATTGTTCAAACCCGTGCGAAGAGAACATGTGGACCCACTGTAAAATTTTAAATGTGACTACTTAATACACATGATAAATAGTCTCAATTAATAATCTATACACATTAAAAAATAGTACAGATAATTAATAAAGTATAAAAAAATAAAAATATATATATTTAACTTCTTTCAAGTGAAAAAGGATTGAGATATAATAGATATGGAATTGAAGGAAGAATTCACTTTCAGAGTCACTGGTTTCCGCAATTGAATGACTAATGTCATTTTTTCAAATCAATATCAATTAATTACACTCAAATATATTTTTAGTAATCTGTTACAACATGTAAAACTAATTGGTCAAATCAGATATCACTTAGTTAGGATGTTCATCCTAAAACTCACTTATGTTAGTAAAAAAAGTTTGAGAAATAATTTAGCTTTCATTTAAGTAAACCATAATCTTTATTTATTTTTTGGCCAAGATGTTAGTATTTTTATTAAATAAAAAGTCAATAAAATATAAATTATACGTGTTTATAATTAATATATATATATATATATATATATATATATATATATATATATATATATATATAAATATTATTTTTTGTATATATAT
>Ga0209589_1001756_pt1 | contig 36396 bp, 41 predicted proteins | sample CowpeawhiteBW_FD_187525 | JGI IMG/M metagenome (GOLD analysis project Ga0209589, IMG submission 187525) | Root nodule microbial communities of legume samples collected from California USA - Cow pea white BW (SPAdes) (version 2) | ecosystem: Host-associated > Plants > Roots > Nodule | place: USA...
AAATTTGACAATTTTTTTGACAAACTGACGTGGCTTTAATTAATTGAATTTTTTAACTCAAAAAATATTGCATGCACGTGTGAGAGAGAAATGTGAAGGACAACATTTGAATTGGTTTGGTTGCACTGCACTATGGTTCTCCTTCACGAAATCAACAGAAGCTCCCGCGCATGATTCAAGACTCTAGTGCTTTACCAAAATCTCATTCTCGGTGCAGATTGGAATTCTTCAATCCCACCTACGCAAAAGTCTTTCTTCCCCACGGTGGTTCACGAAATTGCAGTAGAACATTCCTCACGGTGGTTGATGGAAAACCCTTCATCGATGGAGAACACGAAATCCATTTCCCGCAGCTGATTCAACTCACGAAAGTTGTTCATCGCACGATAGTCTTTCTTCCCGGCATTGCTTCACCAATTTGTAGGTTGGGTTTTTCGATTGGAAATCAATTTGGAATTTAGGGTTTCGATTGAAAATCATAGCTTTTTCGATTTGAAAGCATTTTGAGGGTTAGGGTTTTGATTGTAAACTATTCCAGCATGGGCTGTTTTAAAAATGAAAACCCTTATGGGAATTTCCGTTTGAGCGTTTGGGAAAAGTATCGTAATTGTCAAAAATTGATTGAGTGAAGTTTATTTTTAGTTACGTTTTTTCCATGTATGAATGTTTTCACGTAGTACCATGTTTGCTTAATGTATTAATGTTTAGCATTTCAACTTCTAATTAAGTGGCAAACACTAACTAGTTATATGGCAAACTCAATTAGTTATATTGAACACCATGTTTGCCACAGTCATGTCGAAATTGTATTGGAACTCCTTTGGTGCAGGGCAAAATGCACACTTTCCCTATCCAAACATGACATGATATTGGGTCTACTAAGGTTTCGATGGCAGACAATTACAAATTAAGTGGCAGACGCAGTAGTAATTTTTTGACAAAAACTTTCCTACTTCGCTCGTGAATTCGTTTTGAAATGAATTTCACCATCGCAACAACTGCACATTTATTTTTGTTATTTCAGTGCGTAATTGGGTCTATGCATGGTGTGGGCTGGAAATAAATCACTGGATTTTGTTTTGTCTTATCACTTTGTGTCATGCTCATAATCTTCAAAAATAAGTTGCTCAAAAAAAGGATGTTTTAATGGCAATCACCAACAACGTATATGGCAAACACAGTAACGACTTTTGCAGATGTTTCCATGGACCAGTGACAACTTTATTTGCATTTCCATTTCACCAACCTTTATTATTAAAACATCACTATAAAGTTTTTTGTGTCACCAAGATATGACAAGCACATAAGATTCCAAAATAAATTGCTCAAACTAAAGTTGCAAGTATAAATGGCAATGACTAACTATCTATATAGCAAACGCAGTAAAGGCTTTTGCACAACAAGTTTTCACGGAGAGGTGGCAACTTCATTTGCATTTCCTTTTCACCAATCTTTATTATTGGAAAATCACTACAACTTTTTTTTTGTGACCAAGATATGGCAAGCACATAAGGTTCTAAAATAATTTGTTGAAACCAAGGCTGCAGGTTTAAATGGCAATCACCAACAACGTATATGGCAAATTTAGTAACGGCTTTTGCACAACATGTTTTCATGGACCGGTAGCAACTTTATTTGCATTTCCATTTCACCAACCTTTATTATTAAAAAATTATTATAACTTTTTTTTATGTCACCAAGATATGACAAGCACATAAGATTCCAAAATAAATTGCTCAAACTAAAGTTGCAGGTATAAATGGCAATGACTAACTATCTATATAGCAAACGCAGTAAAGGCTTTTGCACAACAAGTTTTCATGGAAAGGTGGCAACTTCATTTGCATTTCCTTTTCACCAATCTTTATTATTAGAAAATCACTACAGCCTTTTTTTTGTGACCAAGATATGGCAAGCACATAAGGTTCCAAAATAATTTGTTGAAACTAAGGTTGCAGGTTGAAATCAATCACCAACAATGTATATGGCAAACACAGTAACTGCTTTTGCACAACATGTTTCCATGGACCGGTGGCAACTTCATTTGCATTTCCTTTTCACCAATCTTTCTTATTAAAAAATCACTACAACTTTTTTTATGTCACTAAGATATGGCAAACACATAAGATTCAAAAATAAATTGCTCAAACTAAGGCTGCAAGTATAAATGGCAATCACTAACTATCTATATGCTAAACACAGTAAAGGCTTTTGCACAACAAGTTTTCATAGAGAGGTGGCAATTTCATTTGCATTTCCTTTTCACCAATCTTTATTATTAGAAAATCACTACAACTTTTTTTTGTGACCAAGATATGGCAAGCACATAAAGTTCCAAAATAAATTTCTCAAACTAAGGCTGCAGGTTTAAATGGCAATCACTAACTATCTAAATGGCAAACACAATAAAGGGTTTTGCACAACAAGTTATCACGGAGAGGTGACAACTTCATTTGCATTTCCTTTTCACCAATCTTTCTTATTAACAAATCACTACAACTTATTTGGTGTCACCAAGATATGGCAAGCATATAAAGTTCCAAAATAAATTGCTCAAACTAAGGCTGCAGATTTAAATGGTAATCACTAACTATCTATATGGCAAACGCAGTAATGACTTTTGCACAACATGTTTCCATGGACCGGTGGCAACTTTATTTGCATTTTCATTTCACCAACCTTTATTATTAAAAAATCACTATAACTTTTTTTGTGTCACCAAGATATGGCAAGCATATAAAGTTCCAAAATAATTTGCTTAGACTAAGGTTGCAGCTTTAAATGGCAATCACCAACTACTTAAATGGCAAACGCAAACAGAGCTTTTGCCAAACTAGTTTCCATGTAGAGGTGCCCATTTAAATTGGAACTAAATTTAACCAGGGCTACATGTCGAACTTTCTTATCCAAAAATTAGTGCATAATTTGCGTCCCTAGGTATGTCCTTTACACATTTTGCGAAAATAATTTGAAATATTTGATGGAGATTTCAATGGTAAACATTGACAACTTAAATGGCAAATGCAGTAGGTGTTTTTGGACAAATACAGATGTACATATTTGTGACACATCAAACCTGATAAATGACATTAATTTGGTAAACACACAGTAACTGTCTTATACATAGTAAGTACTTCAACATAATATTGTAATAAAAAGTCTAATTGATGTCTCATAACAAGGTTTTGCGATGTCATAATAACATAAATACATCAACCATTTTCTCTCTAGAAATTTGAAAAAAAAAAGTACATACATCTATTTACGAAACTTTCGTCTCTGATATGTGGCAAATGGAGTTCGAATTCTTGCACTCTTCAAACGTAATCGTGGTTGATGCATCATTCGATCATACATATTGCTTTCTTCATAATCAAACTCTGCTGCTTTTTCAACTTCCTCATCATGATCCATATCTTGACCAAAAACAGAAAAACTGGGTTCACCACTGCAACAACCAATGTCATTTGCAACATCATCGCCAATTATGTCATCAACATACTCATGACTTTCAAGCACCTACCTCATGATACTCCAAAGGTCTCTTCCTAATACTCCAAAGCACAATTCTTTCACAAATTAAAGATGAATCACGTTCTAATTAAAGGTTCCAAAACCCTACAGTTAAAACACATGTTGTAATGCATAAATAATTCTTATAAACGGAACATAAATTAAATTTTGCACTTCCAGAAATACTAAAAATGTACCTACCTAGATAAAACAGTTTTTATATACCAACAAAATATGACGCATATAAGTGTTGCACATTTCTAAAATTTGTAAATCAACATTAAAAAGAGAACCATGTTTAACCAAATAATTAGCACATTAGAATGTGCTTGGAAATAGAGTTCCAATCTAAATTCTTAAATGGTGTTAACTAGGTGCATGTTATTCACCATTGACACTAGTAGCGAAGTGATAGGAAATGAAATGCATTGGAAGTTTTCAAAAGTTCCAATATTCTTACAGAATTATAACTACAAAATTTAATCTCATTTTTGTCATAAAACATATGTAGCATATATGATTCGGGTTAAACTTTGATTCATAGGTTCAATCAACAAAATAATATGAAATGAATTACTAACATAAAAATTAACATGAGTTGAGAATAAAAAGAAACATCGTGACAATGTAAATATATAATAACAATTGTAACCAAATGAAAATGAAAAGATGAAGAATATGAGAAATGGAGAATATATCACTTAAACAAGGACCAAAGTATTAAACACCAAACTGTAACTATTTATGTGGCAAATGCAGTGCAACTTTTAGCATGCAAATAATATAAAGCTTCCAACTAATACAATTCATTCAACAAGTGTGTAAGACTGAGCCATCCAATCATACTTTCGTCAAACACCACACCACAACAAACCATTTCAAAACAAATACGGGATTCACAAATTAAATCGTAAAGAACACAACTCAAAATAAACTTCATTCAATCAATTTTTGACAATTACGACACTTTTCCCAAATGCTCAAACGAAAATTCCCATAAGGGTTTTTATTTTTAAAACAACCCATGCTGCAATGGTTTACAATCAAAACCCTAACCCCCAAAATGCTTTCAAATCGAAAAAGCTATGGTTTCCAATCAAAACCCTAAACCCCAAATTGATTTCCAATCAAAAAACCCAACCTGCAAATTGGTGAAATAATGTCGAGAAGAAAGACTATCGTGCGATGAACGACTTTCATGAGTTGAATCAGCTGCGAGAAATGGATTTCGTGTTCTCCATCGATGAAGGGTTTTTCATCAACCACTGTGGGGAACGTTCTACTGCAATTTCGTGAAACACCATGGGGAAGAAAGACTTTCTCATAGGTGGGATTGAAGAATTCCGATCTGCATCGAGAATGAGATTTTGGTAAAGCACTAGAGTCTTGAATCAGGCGCATGAGCTTCTGTTGATTTCGCGAAGGAGAACCACTGTGTAGTGCAACCAAACCAATTCAAATGTTGTCCTTCACATTTCTCTCTCACACGTGCATGCAATATTTTTTGAGTTAAAAAATTCAATTAATTAAAGCCACGTCAGTTTGTCAAATTTACTTTGTTAAACAATCATTTTCCTATGTAAAACTAAAAGGAAATAAGGAATAATAGGATTCTGATTTATTCATAAACGTATGAGGAATATATACGTAAATATTATATTTTATTTGATGATTCTGCTTCTATAAGCCAACTACTTACTCCTATAATTAAGCAATTATAATATAAGAGTTTCCATATTTATAGCAAGAATCATGGGATATGATTTACTTTCCTAACACTCCCCCTTAAGTTGGAGAGTGAATATTAAGAACTCCCAACTTGCTCCTCATTGTAAGAAAGCTTCCTTCCTTAATGGTTTGGTGAACATGTCGGCAATTTGTTCTACTAAAGGAACATACTATGTTGAAACTGAACCATATTTAATTTTGGCATAGTACAATAGTGCTGCCTTTGAATGGTATATCTCCAAATCCTTCAACAAATGATAGAGAAATTGTCTTGTTCTCCAATAAATTAGTGATGATCCTAAGAAAACATAGTAACTTGTAGTTGATTTTCTTTATATTGGACAATTTAAACAATCTAAATCGCAAAAAGCACACAAATATAAATCATTTTGGGAAGATAAAAATAAACATTGACCTAGATTGTTCTTCATATATCATAATATTCACTTGGCAACTTCCATATGAGGTTTACGAGGAGCATGCATGAATCTACTCAATATGTGTACTGAATAAGTGATATATGGCTGAGTAACAGTTAAATAAATTAGGTGTCCTACAAGTCACCTATATGAGAATGGATCTTTCAACAAATCTCCTTCATCTAATAATTTTACATTTTGTGCCATAGGAAAATTCACAATCTTAACTCCCAAACATCCTCCATCTTTCAGAATCTCTAAAACCTATTTTCTTTGTGATCATTACCGGTTATGACAATGTTGTCAACATAGATCAATAAGGTGGTAAATGATTTGTCTTTCTTACATGTAAACAATGAGTAACTTGATTTGGACTAAACAAACCCTACACCTTGAATAACTATAGAAAATTTTGCAAACCATTGACAAAAGGCATTGTTTAATCCATATAAGGATTTGTTGAGGCAACACACAAGACATATATATATATATATATATATATAGAAAGGTCTATATGAAAAAGGCGTGGTTGACATCAAGTTGATGAAGTGACCAATTTTGAGCGGTTGCCAAAGCTAATAAACAACGTATTGTGACCATTTTAGCATTTGACAAAGTATCATGATAATTAATTCTTTCAACTTGTGTGTAACCTTTTGATACTAATAACGCTTTATAGCTTTCAAGAGAACCATCAAAGTTGCACTTGATTTTGTATACCCAACGACAACTAATATCTTGCTTTCCCGAAGGGAGTGGTGTAGAGACCAAGTGTTATTGGCCTCTATATCAGCCAATTCAGATTGCATTTCTATTTTCCAATGAGATTGAAAATAAAAAGCTTGAGCTAACTCAAGGATATGTCTATGTTTTCACTCGATCGCCCTATTTTTGTTGAAGTGTATAAATGCAAGAATGTTGATAAATAGAGTCATGTTGTTTGAAAAGCTCGCTTTGAGAAAAATTCCATGCCATTGTCAACCCAAATATTTGTTATAATGGTGCTAAATTAGGTTTTCACAAAAGAGAAAAAATAGGTTAAAAATTTGGGTGCATCATTTTTATGATGCATGAAAAAAACCCAAGTAAAACGAGAGAAATCATCCACAATAGTCTAAAATATTTTACACTAGAAAGGGAAGGAACTTTGAAAGGTCCACAAATATCATAATGAATTAATTCAAAAGGCTTAACAAAAGAAATTGAATTGATAGAAAAATAGCTTAACAAAAGAACTTTGGAAGCCTAGTTTGTTTTGCAAGAGCACAAATATCACAATTATTATTTTTCTCTAAAAGGAAATGTAGGAAACTTTTTTGCCAAAAAATTGAATTTATAATACGATAAGTTTCCTAGATGCTGATACCACAAGATATTGGAAGAGTTTGAAGTATAAGTAGATTTGATGGTATGAATTGATTGGATAGGATTATGTGACTTATTCATCTCAACCAAGTAATAAAATCCATCTCATTGTTCACCCAAACCATTATTTGTCCTTATCATCAAATCCTGTAAAATATACAATTAAGAAAAAAAGTTACCGAACAATTTAAATCTCTTGTAACTCAACTCACAAACATCAAATCCACCCTACAAGATGGCACCTCAAGCACATTCTTCAAATTAACTATAGGACTCAAATTTAAACTTTCAGTAAAAAGAATTGGAGCCTGATCTCCATTTGGCATAAGAACCAGTGGTAAAGAAGGGTTTTCTTTACTGTTGACAAACAAAGATATAGAGGAAATTATGTGATCTGCTGCACCACTATCAATTGTCAACTTGGGTGAGGACAAACTTGAAGAATGATTTACATTATTTGTCTTGGGAGTAGTTGATCGAGATGTTCCATTGTCCTGAATAACAAACAAAATTTGTTGTAATTGTAATTCAGTTAATCCATTCACAATGGGCTAAACATGTGTTGTTGAAGGCATTCTAGCATGATTTGTTGAAGATTGATTGTCGTTGTTGGGCTTAAAATGATGGTTTTTAACCGTAGCATGCTTGGATTGTCCTGGTGGATAACCATGTAATTTCCAACATGTCACTCTTGTACGGTGATCTTTGTCACTGTGAGAACAATACAACGACTTGCGATAATTGGAATTTGGACGAAAAGACAAACTAGATTTGTGATGAACAACAAGGGCTTTTGGTTCCTCTTTTTGAACGACCATGGCGAAAGCTTCAGTAGTTTTTCTTCTTGTACCTAAATTTTGTTGTTTTTCATCTTGAATTATGGAAAAATAAGCTTGTGAAATATCAAGTAAAAGACTCATCAAAAGGAGTTAACCATGGACAACACTATAAGATTCATCCAACCTAATGAGAAATTGCATCAACTTGGGTCTTTTGTTGTTTGCTACACAGGTGCATACTACATCATTATCGGATCCTAGTTCGTCCCACAATTTTTTTAACTTTGTATAGTAGGTAAAAATTGTATGTTGATCTTAAGTAAGGCAAGCAATCTCTTTCTTGAGTTGGAAAATGTGCGGTGCATTGCTTGGAAGGAAACAATTTTGAAGATCTTCCCAAACTTCATGAGCATTGTCATAAAAAATAACTTTGGTCAATGAGTTAAGGATCCATGTAAGTATCATATCATTGCATTGTTTCCATGTTGTGTATTTTTTGGTTTGTTTGTGGCAGATGATGGTTAATATTTTCATTAACAAATCAAATTTAGATTTTGCATTTAATGAGATGGTGGTGGCTCGATGCCAAGTCAAATAATTGTCACCATTGAGAGGTTTGGAAACAAGAACCATTCCTCGAGAAAAAAAAAGTTGGAGAAAAAAGGAGAGAAGATCGTAACCGCTCTGACACCATGTAAAAGTAAAGGGAAAGAGGGAATAATAGGATTCTTATTTATTTAGAAACACATGAGGAATATATACACAAATATGTATCTTTAATTTGATCATTCTTCTCCTATAAGTCAGCTATTTACTCCTACAATTAAGATATTATAATATAAGAGTTTCTATATTTATAGCAAGAATCATGGGATACGATTTACTTTACTAACGTGATAACGTTCTAGTGATTGTATGAATTAGGGATGGCAGCGGGTTGGGTCGGGAACAATTAATGCCTACCCGCTACCCAACCCGCATGAAAAAATTGTACCTGTTACCTACCCTATTACCCATTGGATACCCGAATACTTTTCCACCTACGGGTACTCGTTCGATACCCTTGGATTTTATCCAAAAAAATTTTATTAGTGTTTAAATAAGGTCCAAATTAAATTGCGAAAAAAAATATTTAAGCATACATCCGAATAGAAGTTAATGAACAACTAAATAAAAGTTAAAACATAAATTCAAACTAATAGTACCTAAAACATACATCTAAATGTAAGAAATTTAAAAATTAATTCTTCTAAAAATAATAGTCTAAGATCTGTGTTTCCTCTCCAATATCTTCATGTTGACCACTTGATTCCTGAAACAAATAAAACACAAATAAAGTCATCAATAAATTACATAGTGACACTATTAGTAAAATTAGAATAAAATATTAAAAATAAAACTACTAACATCATCATCAATTATCTCCTCTATTATTGTATTAAGCTTCATCTTGTCCACTTTCAATTTTGAAGAACTTGAAAAGGAAAATCTATTCATTTGTCATAGCCAATCATTTGAATGAAAATAAATATGTAATTTGAAGTGCTAATTTAATTACCTTCTATGTTAGTCCATAGCCTATCTTGAACACACATCAATGCCATTGAAGTGTTTGGGTGTAATCTACTGCGATGTGGAGTAAGAAATCGACTACCAGTACTAAAAGAAGACTCAACAGCAACTGTTGAGATAGGAATGGCTAGAAAATCTCTTACAATCATTTGCGAAATTGGATATTTTAACCCATTAGTCTTCCATCAAACTAAAATGTCAAATTCTTCATCTGAGTCAGGTAGTATCGGTTCCTCCAAGTAATAGTCAAGTTCCAATTTATAATTTGATGATTCACTTTTCTTTACAATCTAATGTTTTACAAAATATCTCCTCTAAACATCTTTTCTTCCATCAACACTTTGGCATATATTTATGTTTGGATTTTGACATGAAGAAACTAACTTCTTACCTTTCATGTTCATTTCATACTCTCTTACCAAGTCCTTAAAATGAATCTTCACTTTTTCAATTTTACAATCAGATTGATCATCATATATTTGAGGGAAAAAATAATCCAACAAATCAATTTTATACCTGGGGTCTAACACAATATCTATAGCCATCACTCCACTGATCACACCCCAATACTTATCAAACTTTAAAACCATAGATGCAGCCATTTGATGAATAACAGAATTGGAAGAGTTAAGCCATTGCATCAAAGCCAACTTAATTTGACATGCTTTTGGAAAGAAAATGTTGGCAATTGGATAAGAAGTACCAGAAAATAAGAGCGTCACATCATAAAATATTTCTAACTTTTGACAAATTTCATTTGCCATTTGCCAATCATGTGCACTAGGCAAAGCTTTATATTGACTCTCTCGTTGTGATAAACGATCAAATACTTCCTTGTATTGTATGGCTACTTGAAGCATTAAAAATGTATAATTCCATGTAGTTCTGCAATCAACAACTAATTTTCTTTTGAATGGAATATTCAATTGAACACATGTCTCTATAAATTTCTCTTCTCTTTTAGGTGTAGCTGTTCAAAAATTAGCATTGTCTCTAACCTTTTCAATGACATTATCAATTATGGACAAACCATCCTTCACAATCAAATTCAATATATGTGCACAACATCACATGTGAAATAATTGGTCAGCCAAAATAAGAGACCTACCTGAGATCTTATCTAAAATACGGTCAATCATACCATCATTTGTAATGTAATTATCAACTGTCAAAGTAGAAACTTTTCTATCTAGATTCCAATCCATTAAACATTCAACCAACAATTCAGCAAGAACTTGACTAGTATGAGGAGCAGGCACATACATAAAACTATATTTGAAAGACAAATTTCATTAATCTAGTCTAGAAGAACAAAGTTAATATGAAAATTACAATTAAAATAGAGTATAATGTTATTACCTCACAAGTCGACCTTGTAGCCTCCATAAATCATCAATAAAATGAGTTTTTATAGTCATGTAGCTTCTATTTTGATTAGTAATAGTCCACATATAAGTGGTAATTGCAACTCGACATTGAATCCTTGACAACATTAATTTCATCTTCTCTTTTTTTGCATTGTAATCCTTCATAATATCTTTTTTTAATGTGTTTCGAGAAATCACCTTGAATAGAGGTTGAACAACATCACAAAATTCTTTAAAGCCTATATGATCAACCATTGACATTGAACACGGAGTGCATCTCTAGCTGTTTGTTGATTGAACACATAGTTGCCAACAACTACGGTTTCACCACCTTCTTTATGAGTTTTTAAAAACGATTGTTTGATGTCCCGTGTTGTTTGAAGCTTGCAACTCTCGAAATGGCTTCTTAAATGTGATGTACCATGCTTTGCGTCACCCAAAAGACTTTTGGCGCAATAATTGCATATCGTTTTCCATTTTCCATCTAACTTTTGTCTCTTAAAGTGATTCCAAGCATCTAACAATAATCCTCTTGAATTTGTTAGTTTTGAAATGGTGAGTTTAGCCAAGAAGGGAGGGGGGGGGGTTGAATTGGCCTTATAAAACTTTCTCGAAAGCATAAACCTCTTTTCAATTGAATCTAATGGACTAGAAAATTTGGATGTAAATGTAGCAGACCAGTACACTTTCAGTCGATTAAAATATAAAACAACAGACTCAATTGTTCTTGATGTTATGAAACAGTCGATTAAAAAGACAAATCAGTCGGCTAAAATACTAGAGAATTATACAGAATTCGCGAATTCAACTCAAACAACAATCTTTTACATACAGGACTTGTTCCAATCAGTATTTATAACAAGTATAAAGCCTCAAATTACACAAGAACGCATTAAATCACACCAAAGATCAAATTGCTTGGTTTTCTTGAGTTTTTAAAAAGTTTCAAAGAGAGTGAGATGAGGGAAAGAAGAATGCACAACTGTTTTTATACTGGTTCACTCAATCGCAGAGCTACATCCAGTTTACCAGGACAACCTGAGCCTGGTTTCCACTATATTCAAAAGTTTTACAAATCACACCCCAAGATTACACTTTTGAACAACAAAACTCACAAGATTTTTGACTCACAAAAAAATCTAGACACACACCCTACAAGAATCACACTTGCAGACCTGAAATCACATTAGGCAAACCAACCAGAGGCACAAGAACATCCAAACCTGATGGTGGTTGTCCCTAGCCAACCATACATGTGTTCTTCAAGCTACTCACAAGCCGAAATGCCTCCAAGATCAACCAAGATCTTCAAAACATGAGTTCCAGTTGTGTATTGCAGAGAGAGCTTCCCATAGATGAATGACAAAGTTTCATGCTCAAAAACTCAGATTCGCACCTCTGCTCGCGAAAACACAACTTATATAGTATGATTTAAGTGAAAACAGTCAATTGAATTTTTCGTACAGTCAACTGATTTCACCTTACTTAATTGAAATCAGTCGATTGAAAAATAATTCAACTGACTGAATGCATTCATACCAGAAACTATATACAACAAGCCTATTAACCTATTAAAACCCATTTTAACAGATTAAAAGAGACACACTACGACACACAAGACATCTAACTTATGTTATGTAGCCTACTAACAAGATATAACACTAACACATTACATTTAACATATTATATACATATTTAACACACTAAAACTTAATCTTCAAGAGGATCTTCATCAAACACTTAAGATTTTCATGCACATGACTTTATCAATTCTTTGCTTCAAGCTTGCTTGTGCCAACAATCTCCCCTTGAATTGATGAAGCCAACATTCTCGAGTTGAATTGATGAGCTAAGATCTACAGAGAAACCTGAAAAAAATTTTGCATACAAGATACCAATACATACATATCACATATGCATATGCTCCCCCTATCATTAATAATATGATTTAACTTCAAAGTTTAGATTAAGTTTGCAGTATTATATGATTCCAATAGATTTATTCTAGGTTTTCCAAAACAAACACACTTTTGCTTATTTTAAATCATTTTTTCTCCCTTTGGATTCATCAAATGAAAGTAAATGCATAGATCAATTTGTAAAGATGAAAATTTTCATTAAAATAGTAACATAGGGCTGTATCAAAGCAAATGATACGCAATACAAACACACCAGAATAGAAACAGAAATGACAAATACATCATGAAACTAAAAACTGATATAATCAGTCGACTGAAATGAGAAAATAGCCAATTAAAATATTGGAACAGACAGACAACAGGCACACAAAATGTAGCACAAAAATGCAATGCATGACCTATAAGCCATCCCCTTCACTCATTCCTAGGGTTGTCTTTGTTGTAGACATTGGAGAGGAGGTCATGAACGTTATGGAATTGGTCATCCAAGTCTTGGAACCTTGTTGTGTAGTATGCATGATGTGCATTTTGAGCCATGTTGAGGTCTTGAAGCTGGTTGAGAACCATTCTCTCAAATTGGGAGTTTGCAGGTCCAATATTCTCAAGAGGGTTGTACAACTCAATTGTCATAGGTTGTGGTTCATCTTCCTCTTGGTTTCCTCCACTAGTTCCCACTTCATGATCATTTGCTCCAACTTCAATATTTGCACCTTGACCTCCTTCAACCAGCTAAGTATTTCCTACCTTGGTGAATCCCATCTTGTGTATATTTAGTGTAGAAACATGATTTAGAAGTCCAGTGGACTCCTCAAGCTCTCCTTCCACATCTTCACTGTAACATCCCGACTGGATATTACGGGTTTAAATAATAAAATAAAATAAGAAAATAAAATCACATTTATTTTAAATCTATTTCCCAAAAATTCGAGAAATTTCAAATAATTTATTTCATAATAAAAAAATAACTCTAAGTTCAAATCTTCTCAAAATTCAATAAAATACCGAAACAGTCTCATTATAGATTACATCTTTATTCCAAAACCATAAATGATAAAACTCTATAATTTTTTTGCCGTAAGTTTTCCCCGCTCCGCTGCTAAGCCTCACCAGATCCACTTGCAACATCATCTGCTCCCGTGTACCGCGTACACGATTATCGCCAAACACAAGCAGATAGAGTGAGCTAACAAGATAAACATATATATATATATATATATATGGCACAAATATACAAATCACACAATCACACCAAAGGAATTCCATCCTTTGATATCACATCACATGGCCACCACCATGTTATTCATGTTCTACATCTTCTTGTGAGTATCTCTAGGTGTCTTGCTGCCATACCTATCGGCCACAACCGATAGAGCACATGCGGGAAACCATGCTACGGATCACACACCGCAACGCCAAGTGGAGTTCCCAAATACGAACAGAGGTTGTAACGTCCTAAGACTACCAAACTCGTCACTTAATTGCTGAGGAGGGCAATCTATCTATACTCATCTATATTGGCCACAACCAGCACACTCACACCAGCAACACTCGCGAACCCGAGCTCAACTTAAAGATTCCTCGTGTTCATTTGCCATCCCAAGCTCAACTCGAGGGATGCCATTCCGAGCTCAACTCGAGGAATGCCACGTGCTTAACCCCTATCCCGAGCTTAACTCAAGGGATACATTCCAAGCTCAACTCAAGGAACACCAGCAAGTCGACCTTTAAGATATCCTAGAAGCCTTGTAGATCACGCACATCATAGCTAGTATAACACCAATCTGCTGCAGCAAAATCGCTTGATGGGGGACACATACCGCCTGGCGCTGCAGCTTCCAGATCACCTATCAGGGGACACGTACCGCCTAGCGCTGCCGCTTCCAAGCGCTAAGTGCCTTAGTCTTTACTGCCACTGCAACTATCGCCTGATGGGACTTCCTCTGCTATCAGGCGCCTCGCGCCTTAGTATTCACTAAACTGTAGACTCCGCCTGGCGCACCCCTCCTTACCGCTAGGCACCACCGTGATCCAGAACCCCCTATTTCTACGTTGTCGCTTGGCGGGTCGATCACCACCGACAGTCGCTACATTTGTACTTGCATAGTACTGGTTTTAGTTCAGGTTCAAGCACACTTCACACCGATTGCTTTCATTTGCTCTCATTCTAGAGTACCCCTAATGAAAAGCATTGCCATATGTAATGTTCCAGGCCTTATAGCACCTCACATGTGCATTCATCCCCTAGTCATATAGACCATCCCAAGCATGCTCAAACAAAATATAAGCAACAACACTTTGACAATTTTAAGTACATGATCTTATACACCACTGCAATTTAATATTGACACCCATGCCTTCACCAAACCAATTCTCCACATGTGACTAACAAATTGATAGATACTTACCACATAACCCAATCATGCTTCATTAGAAGTTAGTTGAACTTATCAAGAGCTTATTCGTGTATTTTACAAACTCCAAAATCATCAATATTAAGTAATGTATATCTCTAGCTACTGACCTCCAAATTCAATCTCTACCATTCAAAGTGAAGAACCACATGTTATGGACCACTTGTCAAAATTTCACCTAAATCGGACAGTTAACGAACCGGGAAATGCAGTTTTATGAAAACTGCGCAAACTAGAAAAATGGTGGCGCCATGGCTTAGAAGTGAGGAGGTGGCGCCTGGCGAGACTAAACTACCGCCCGACAGTTCCTGTTGCACGAAAAGTACAAAAAACAGTGTTTTTCGTGAACAGAACACCACACACCTCTCTGGTATGGCGCTTGGCGGCCAATTGGGTGCCGCCAGGCGGTTCTTGCTTTTCCAGGAACCCAGAAATCCTCCCCTTGCACCTACGAAGCCCCAACACTCCTTGGTCTTCCTCCATTGCAAATTTCACCAAATCCTCACTCGAATTCATTTACAGTTATAAGGATTCTCATCCTAAACCCATTCATTCGCTCTTTCCAGTACAATTGAACCATCAATTTGCTTAGGACATTAAGAACCCAATTTCCAACCTTAACATCATCTTCCCACTGTTCCATTAAATTTAGCTCGCAATCACTCAAAACCCAATGATATTTAATATTAAATCCTCACTAAATGATTCAGGCTAACTTTCTCTTCGATCAGAATCATCTCAAATTACGCAAAACACCTAAATCGTGCCAAAAGTGGTTTGTATCGCCTGGTGGTTGTTCATCACCGCCAGGCAGTTCAACAAAAACCCAAAAAATCTAGGTTGTAGCCATGTGTCGCCTAGCGGCCAGGGGTGTGCCGCCAGGCGGTTCCTCTTCAGGGACCCAAAAATAAGCACAAACTGATGCATCGCCTGGCAGTGGTTCATCACCCGCCAAGCGGTTTCTGGAAAAATTCCAGAAACACGAATTTCAATGTAAGCAAAGGGAGATCATACACGTACATGATATAATACATACTGATATGCATAAAAATATAAATAGACGTGGTTCAGCTCTCCTAACCTGGTTTCCTTAGCTTATTTTTGGACTTGTTGTGAGTTCCCTCTTGATCACCAATGATGTTCCTTTGACTCTATCTCAATGCAGCTCCTTACTTCCCTCAATTCTCACCTTACACTCTAAATTTTCGTATACCTAAGGCTATGCAACAATAACAGTCCCTAAACCACTCTTTCTTTCTCTTGATTGGCCACTAATTGTGGTCTTAATGAGACGTAAATGGTATTAAACGAAAATACCATTAAACTTGAGTTTAATTGCCATTCATTGGAAATTCTATGATGGTTTTCCAGCCCCCTTGGCTGCTAGGGTTTACTTGCCCTTTCACCTTCATGCCAAAGGAAATTTTGACAAAAAGAAAGTTTAATTTGGGTTCATCAAGGTTCAAACCCATACCATGCCAAATGTCAAATCAATGCATAATCATTCAACCAATTCATGTTTCGTGATAATTTATATAATTCTTTGATTATATTATCACTCATCATGATCCAGCACAAATTTAAAATAATAATAAATTAAATAGCACATAAATGACATACATAAGACTTGAACCCAAGTTCCCTCACATAAACAAGTACTCTCAACCATTTGAGCAAGTACTTTTCCACGTCATTGCAATCCACATTAAATGTCTTAAAAGCTCCTACTACCCGCATTTATTAAATAATTATTTAATTAATTATTTAAATTTCTCGGGTCTTACACACACCAGAATGCTCAATGAACTTGAAGATGAGCACCACATATGGAAGCTTGAAATCTGTGAGCCTTTTTGCCTTCATCATGTGAATGGTGTATGTCCAGTCCACCATCACACCATTTTAGATACAATACATTACCACAAGATCACCTTCATTCAAGGTAGCATGATTGCTCCCCCTAGGCATGATGATCTTGGTCACCACCATCGCTAGCAACCTTTCCTCCACACGAAGTCTTCCCACATAGAAATTTCTAGCTTGCTCATCTTGATTTCACATACATTGGTTGAAGTATTGCACTTTGTTGAACTCATCCACTGCACTAGTTTCACCTTTGCGTACTTGCACACCTTTTTGCCTTAGGCCAGCCACATCCTTCCATGTTTGCCTTGTGATTTCCATATCCACACCTTTGACACTTGATTTGAGAATGCCATTGCTAAACTTGAGGTTGGCATAGAAAACCTTCACCAAATCCGGATACACCTTACCTGAAAGCTCAAGGAAAGTCTTCAATTTTTGAGCTTTGAGATATTGCTCAAGGTTGCCAAAGTTTTTTGCCCTTAGCCATGACATACGAATCACCTTGGGAAGGATGATTTGCTTCCTACTGATCTCAATAAAAAACGTTTGAATTCTGTCCTCATGACCTTCAAACCATATCTCAAGCCTTCCTTGATTCATGGCATTTGGAGAGGATGAAGTAGGTGAGGTAGAGCCTTCATCATTTGAGGGGGCTGTTCAGGATATTCTAGACATGGTGAAATGTAGGTTTGGCTCTTACTAGCAAATGAGGATGTCAATGCATGATGCTTATGCAAGTATTTATAGAATCAACATGTTAATTTTCAAAATCAGTCAATTAAATTGTGCAGATTTTCTGGTTTCAATGCAATACAGAAAATCACAACAATTAAATGTGAGGGAATCTATATCAGAGATGCAGTGATGTGTTTCCCATGTGTTTTATGAACAATCCACTCACAAATAGTTCACATCTAATGCATGCTCATAGGAAATCATGTAATCAAAGCACTTTATAGTCAATAAAATCTAAAAAGTCGATTTTAGCTGATGTAATAGTTGTTATATGCTACTGCTACAGTCCAAAAATAGTCATGTGATGCATACTTTGACTGGGTCAATCAATTAAAATCAATTCAAGCAATTCCATATCAGCATAAGTGATTTTAACACATAAAAATACAAAGTTAGTTGACTAAAACTATACCAGAAAACTGATTTTTGGTGTAGTGGCAGTTTTAAGTGAAATCTATATGTTAAATTTGCAGTTTTAATTGACTAAAATTTTAGATTTCACGAAATTCACACCAGACCAATTTAAATCAAATATATGTGTTATTTTGTGAGATTTAACAGATTGAAACAGTTATGGAACACAAATTATGCAGATTTTGACATTTTAAATGAAATCTATATGTTGAAATTGCAAATTTAGCTGACTGAAATTCTGGCAGTTTTCAAATTATGTAGATTTTTGTCATTTTAAGTGCAACACACACATGATCTAATAAGATTAACAAGCCAAACAGATATCAACATATATTCTTCATGTCAAGAATACCTAATTCAGTTCTAAGCTTATTAAATCTATCACGTGCAAGTGGTTTGGTGAATAAATCTGCCAAATGATTTTCAGTTTTCACAAACATGATTTCAACATCACCTTTTTGAATATGATCTCTTATGAAATGATGCCTGATTTCAATGTGTTTAGTTTTAGAATGCTGAATTGGATTCTTAGTTAGATTGATTGCACTTGTATTATCACAATAAAGAGGTACCTTCTCTAGCTTTACACCATAATCCATAAGTTGATGCTTCAACCATATGCTTTGAGCACATGCATATCCAGCTGCTATGTACTCAGCCTCAACTGTAGAGAGTGCTACACATGCTTGCTTCTTACTATTCCATGAGATTAGGCTTGATCCAAGTAGATGGCATGTACCACTTGTGCTTTTCCTATCCAATTTGCACCCTGCATAGTCAGAATCTGAAAAACCACTAAGAACAATGTTATATTCATTAGGATACCATAATCCAACATTTGTTGTCCCTTTCAGATACTTGAGAATTCGTTTTGCAGCTTTGAAGTGCGATTCCTTTGGATTGGATTGAAACCTTGCACACAAGCAAACACCAAACTGTATATCCGGTCTACTAGCAGTTAGATATAACAAGGAACCAATTAACCCTCTATATTTGGTTGAATTGACTTGGTTTCCAGCTTCATCTGCATCCATAAGGTAGTTTATAGCAATTAGAGTAGCAACCTCTTTGCAATCCTCCATTTTGAACTTTTTCAGTAGATCAAAACAGTATTTTGACTGGCTTAAAATGGTCCCATGCTTGAGTTGCTTCACTTGTAGCCCTAGGAAGTAGGTTAGCTCACCCATCATAGAGATTTCAAATTCTTTTTGCATAGCTGCAACAAACTCGTCACACATGGAATTATTATTTGATCCAAAGATTATATCATCTACATATACTAGAACAAGTATTACATCACTTGCATGCTTTTTAATGAAAAGTGTTTTATCAACAACACCTCTAGCATATCCTTTAGATAAAAGAAAATTGCTTAAGCTCTCATACCAATGTCGTGGTGCTTGATTCAAACCATATAAAGCCTTTTTCAATTTGAAAACATGATTAGGATAAAAGTGATCTTCAAAACCAGGAGGTTGTGATACATAGACTTCTACATTTAAAAAACCATTCAAGAATGTACTTTTCACATCCATTTGAGAAAGTTTGAAATTACACATGCATTCATATGCTAACAATAACCTCATAGCTTCTAGCCTACCCACAGGTGCATTTGTTTCATCAAAATCAATGCATTCCTCTTGATTATAACTTAAGCAACTAGCCTAGCCTTATTCCTAACTTATTCCCATTTTCATCCATTTTATTCTTAAACACCCATTTTGTAGCAATCACATTTATTGCATCAGTTTAGGAACAAGAGACCACACATCATTCCTAGTGAATTGATTAAGTTCATCTTGCATAGCAACAACCCAATTACTATCACACAATGCATCATTCACATTCTTAGGTTCAATTTAAGAAACAAATGCAACATGTTGAAAGAATGCAAGCTTGCATCTAGTGGATACTCCCTGTTCTATCTCACCAATTATGTTGTCCTTTGATAACCGCCTAGGTTCAATCCACTCCTTGAGTAAGTTGTTGGCTACAGCTTTTTCAGTCGACTAAATTTCCTTTTTAGCTGTCTGGTTTCCTGCAGCAGATTCCAATTCTGCAGTAGATTTCTTTTCTAGTGTTGTTTCTTCTTCATCTGCAATCTTAGGCACATGATCTTGCAATTTTGGATTAGTTTCATCAAATACAACATGCATTGACTCTTCAACAGTCATCAATATCTTATTATATACTCTATATGCATGACTTTGTGTAGCATAGCCTAGAAAAACACCTTCATCCGCTTTTGCATTAAATTTGCCAAGACTTTCTTTGCCATTGTTTAAGATGAAACACTTACATCCAAATACTTTTAGGTGACTTAAAACAGGCCTCCGCCCTTTGAAAAGTTCATAGGGTGTTTTCTTCAAAATTGGCTTAATCAACACTCTATTTAAAACATAGCAAGTTGTGTTGACTGCATCAGCCCAAAAATACTTAGGTAGTGAATTCTCATTTAACATAGTTTTAGCTAGTTCCTCAAGTGACCTATTTTTCCTTTCAACAACACCATTTTGTTGTGGGGTTCTTGGTGCAGAAAAATTATGTTTAATGCCATGCTTTTCACAAAAGTGTTCAAACCTTTCATTTTGAAATTCTCCACCATGGTCACTTCGAATAAACACTATCTTGGAACTCTTTTCATTTTCTAGCACCTTGGCAAGTCTTTTAAAAGCATGAAAAGTGTCATTTTTGGTAGCTAAGAACAAAGTCCATGTGTACCTAGAGAAGTCATCAACTATGACTAATGCATAAAGATTGCCACCAAGGCTCATGGTTCGAGATGGACCAAATAGATCCATGTGAAGCATCTCTAACGGTCTTTCAGTTGAAACAACATTTTTAGGTTTGAAAGAGACCTTGGTCTGTTTTCCTTTTTGACATGCTTCACACACTCTATCCTTCTCAAACTTGAGTTTTGGTAGTCCTTTAACTAACTGTTTTCTGTTTAGCCGATTAAAATGCTGCATGTGCATGTGACAAAGTCTTCCATGCCATAACCAAGTGTCATCCTCTTTTGTAAGCAAACAATGGATGCTAAATGATGCATGATGCAGATCAAGTAGATATATATTGTTGACTCTTTTTCCTATCAAAACAATTCTACCATGTGCATCATATATCAAGCAATTATTTGGTTCAAACATCACTTTAAAGCCTTTGTCACATAATTGACTTATACTTATCAAATTATGTTTGAGCCCTTCTACCAGCAGCACATTCTTGATGTTGAAAGAGGATCCATTGCCTATGACTCCATTTCCAAGGATTCTTCCTTTGTTGTTGTCTCCATAGGTTACAAATCCTTCTTCTTTCAATTCCAACTTTGCAAATTTGGTCTTATCTCCTGTCATATGCCTTGAGCAGCCACTATCTAGGTACCATAGATCCTTCTTTTCCTGTTTTATGACCTGCAAAACAACATAGTATTACATGGTACCCTTTGATAGTTTGGGTCCAACATGGTTATGCCTTTCTAGATCCTTTTGGGATCCATTTCATAATTCCCTTAGGTACATAATACTTTCTAACATGACAATTCTTGAGAATATGACCTTTCTTCATACAGTAGTTGCAAGAAATGAAGGGCATAACATTTGGCTCATTCTTAGAAAAGAAACTAGAGAACTTCTTGGCTTTCTTTTAATGGATAGGTGAATTACCAAGTCCAGCCTTTCTAAAAACACAATTTTGAGAGCCAAGAACAACTTCCAAGTTTGCTTTTCCTCTTGTGAACTTTGCACATGTTTTCAAAAGGTATTTCACTTGATTTTTCAAAGTAGTGTAGTTTTCACAAGGTTTTATAGCTAGTTGTTTTTCAGAACAATCGACTAAATTACTGTAAATCATTTCCAAATGTTCAAAATCAGTTTTTAAGTCAACTATTTCTGATTCTAGTTGGCTAACTCTGTTTTCTAGCCAGTTATTTAATCCTTTTAGCCAATTGTTCATGACAGCAATTTTGTTTGCCTCACTATGCAACTCTTCAAAGTCATGCAACAATTGGTAATAGTCATTATTATCTTTGGATGGCAAGAAACTTATTTGGCTTGATGACGATGATTCATATCCGGCCATGAGACATAGATTTGCTTCCTCACTTCCTTCTTGAGATGAAGTGCTTGTTAAATCATCATTGTCCTCCCAAGCTATGTAGGCACGTCTTTCCTTGCCCTTTTTCTCCTTTTTCCTATCATCAACCTTCTCCTTCTCTTTGTTAACATTAGGACATTCAATCTTGATATGTCCTTGCTTTCCACAATTATAACATGAGAATTTAGAAGAATTACTTGAATCATTTTGTTTAGAATTGTACCTCCTTTGATTACCTTTGTTGCCTTTCCTCTTGAGATACTTTCCAAACTTCTTGACTAGTAGATTCAAGTTCTCATTGTCACTAGATTCAGCAACCTCTTCCTCGGTTTCATCACTCTTCTTAGAACTAGCATTCTAGGCTATGGGTTTTACCTTTTTCTCACTTGTTTCAAGCTCACTTAGCCTTTGCATTTCAATCTCATGCTCTCTAAGCTTACCAAACAGTGCAACTATTGTGATGATAGATAAATGCTTAGATTCAGATATGGCAGTCACCTTTGGTTGCCAATTTCTATCAAGACACTTAAGCACTTTGATGTTTAGCTCCTCTTTGTCAAATTCTTTGCCTAGACCCATGAGATGGTTGACTATGTGAGTGAACCTCTTTTGCACTTCAGCTATGGACTCTCCTTTTTGCATCTTGAAAAGCTCATACTCTTGAATCAAGGCATGCTTCCTTGCTCTCTTCACTTCACTTGTTCCTTCATGTGTAACCTCTAGGACATCCCACATTTCCTTTGCATTCTTACATTGGGAGACCCTAAAAAATTCACCCATACTCAAAGATGAAGTGATGATGTTCTTGGCATTACAATCATATTGAGCTTTTCTCATTTCTTTATCAGTCCATTCACTCCAAGGCTTGTCCACCTGCTTATTATCAACAACATATTTAGGAATATATTTTCAACAACATAGATTCAATGAAAATTTGCATCCTTATTTTCCAAAACTTATAGTTTAGGCCACAAAACATAGGTGGTCTATGAATAGAGGCACTGTCAGCAAAAGGTAGTTTACTTTCAGCCATTTCAAAAGATTTTTTATCAAACATGAATACCTTTCAAGAACCTTGCTCTAGATACCAATTGTTAGTTTTGAAATTGTGAGTTTAACCAAGAAGGGGGGGTTGAATTGGCTTTATAAAACTTTTTCGAAAGCTTAAACCTCTTTTCAATTGAATCTAATGGACTAAAAAGTTTGGATGTAAATGCAGCAGACCAGTACACTTTTAGTCGATTAAAATATAAAACAACAGACTAAATTGTTCTTGATGTTATGAAACAGTCGATTAAAAAGACAAATCAGTCGGCTAAAATACTAGAGAATTATGCAAAATGTAAGATACAGGACTTGTTCGCAAAATTGTTCGCAAATTCAACTCAAACAACAATCTTTTACATACAGGACTTGTTCCAATTAGTATTTATAACAAGTATAAAGCCTCAGATTACACAAGAACACATTAAATCACACCAAAGATCAAATTGCTTGGTTTTCTTGAGTTTTTAAAGAGTGTCAAAGAGAGTGAGATGAGGGAAAGAAGAATGCACAATTGTTTTTATACTGGTTCACTCAATCACAGAGCTACATCCAGTTTACCAGGACAACCTGAGCATGGTTTCCACTATATTCAAAAGTTTTACAAATCACACACCAAGATTACACTTTTGAACAACAAAACTCACAAGATTTTTGACTCATACAAAAATCTAGACACACACCTTAAAAGAATCACACTTACAAACCTGAAATCACATCAGGCAAACCAACCAGAGGCATAAGAACATCAAAACTTGATGGTGGTTGTCCCTAGCCAACCATACATGTGTTCTTCAAGCTACTCACAAGCCGAAATGCCTCCAAGATCAACCAAGATCTTCAAAACACGAGTTCCAGATGTGTATTGCAGAAAGAGATCTTCCCAGAGATGAATGACAAAATTTCGTGCTCAAAAACTCATATTCGCACCTCTGCTCACGAAAACACAACTTATATAGTCTGGTTTAAGTGAAAACAGTCGATTGAATTTTTCGTACTGTTAGCTGATTTCACTTGACTTAAGTGAAATCAGTCGATTGAAAAGTAATTCAACTGACTGAATGCATTCATATCAGAAACTATATACAACAAGCCTTTTAACCTGTTAAAACCCATTTTAACAGATTAAAAGAGACACACTAAGGCACACAAGACATCTAACCTATGTCATATATCCTATCATATATGTATAACACTAACACATTTCATTTAACATGTTATATACAAATTTAACACACTAAAAACATAATCTTCAAGAGGATCTTCATCAATCTTCATCAAACACTTAAGATCTTCATGCACATGGCTTTATCAATTCTTTGCTTCAAGCTTGCTTGTGCCAATAAAATTAACAGTTGGAGTTGAACTTTCGGTATCTCCTAGAATAGAATCTTTAGGAACATCATTTTGATTTTAGTCTCCTACATTTGCATTTGGTTCTACAAATGTTGCTTGTTGGCCATCATCCATAGCGGAAAATGTATCTTGATTAGACAATCTATAAATATTAAAACACAACAAAAAAAATTAAATTTTGAATATAAAAAAAAGACTCATTCATGTTTAATATATCATTCATGTGACATGATTATGGAAAAATTTAAATGCTATGGAACTAAAAATTCTAATCATTAATTACTGCCACCATATATAGAAGAAAGTTTTGGAAGTTGATGCATTCGCCCCCACACATCTCTATGTAAATACTTCACTAAAGTTTTTTTACTTCTAGGGATTTGTTCCAAGTTTATTGAACTAAACATTTATTTTTTCTCACGTTTTTGTATGTTGTAGAGATGAAGTATATCTTCTATTGTAATAATAACTTGTATAAAAATACAAAAGAGACAACTATAAAATAAAATAAATTAATATACCAGTTTACTAAATTATAATGCATTCAACACATGAATGAGTAATAAAGTATGAATTTCCACTTGACATGCCTTAAATATGATGGAAAATGTGATTTGACATTTACTTCTAATTGAAAGAATCATTCATGCATAAAAGATAAATGGAACTTAAATTGAAATAGTGCAAATGCTAGGTTCACGTGAATTCATATTTTGGAAATATATATTTTCTGCAAGATTCACATATTTTTTATAGTCGTTAATCCCCTTTGCATGATCATGACTTGTGCTTTAGGCCCTTTCATTCACTTATACATGAAGAGAAATGATTCATAGACATCTGAAATATGTTTATATTTATTACATACTTTTTTTCTATTTCTTTTCTTATCTTAAATTGATATGTCTTAATCAATTTTTTAATCATGCCCTTCCTCTATCATTATATATTGATATTGATTTAAGTATCATACTTTATGGTGTGGGGTTTTAGTATCTCAAGAAAGAAAGAAAATTATGTCTTAAAGTTTCATTTGAAGACAAGTTTTCAAGTTTTAATGGCCTTGTTTTCAGTGGTTAATCAGTGTCATATTTTAGCTATTATCATAACTTCCAAGTTTAAAAAATATATCTCTCAAATCTCTAGATCCAATAAGAAATAATCAGATTCATGAGCAATTCAAGTTCATGTATTAACCTAGAACTAAAATAAGAGATAGAAAACATACCCCTTTTGAAGTTTCACTTGAAATTTGTAGGATTGGAGGACAACCTTCGGAAGATTCAGTGTGAGAAAACTGGGAGTAGAGAAAGAAAAGAAAATGGGTTAACAAAAAGGATAATACCCAAAAAGGGTTGTTGAGTAAGAACGAAGTTGTAGAGGGAGAAAGAACAATTTTTAGAGATGAATGTTAAGTGTGTAAGAGAGAAAATGAAAGAAGAAGCATGAGTTTACTTGTTCGAAAATCCCAGAGCACTTGGACGACAACAGTGAGCCAAAAAAAGAAATGAACTTCAACATCAACCTAATATCTCATAACTTGACAGGGATAAATATATAATTTCATTTTCTTAACAGGTAGCGAATACCCGTGGGTACGATGATACGTGACCTCGACCCGTTAAGAAACGGGTATTAAATTACCCGTTACCAACTACTTGCAGGTATCTATTACTCGCGAGTACCAACTATCCATTACAGATTTTATCCGCGGTACCCATGGGTGTGGATATTTTTGTCATCCCTAGTATGAATGATAGTTTTGGCCTCTATATGAGACCTCTTAGTAGGTTCTCTCTTCAAGAAGAGGAAAAGTAATCGTGGGAGGGTTCTCTCTTTGCATTTCAAATCTAGGATGCATTGCATGGGCTCTCTGAAAAACAAATTGTATGAATGATAGTTCAGGCCTCTGTACAACACCTCTTAGTAGGTTCTCTCTTCAAGAAAAGGAAAAGTAGCAATAGGAGTGTGGAAGGTTTCTCTTTTTGCACTTCACAAATAGGGTGCATTTCATGGGCTCTCTGAAAACACCTATTTCAATTATATGGGATGTGTTTATGAATGTTGCATAAACAATGTTCTTTCATTTGTGGTTGAGGGCTTTTTAGAGGAAGGTCTCTATAGTGTGGCAGAAGACGAGGAAAGTCAAGAGATATAACTGAAGAAGAGAAAATGCACGAACAAGATTGCACGTTCTGAGAACGTAATAATGTTTATCGGACTGAACAATCTAAAATATACTTCTAGATTTGGTAAGACATTCTGAATTACATATTCCAAAAATGTTTTTATATTTCGAAGTGTCTAATTTGGGATACTTCATTGAATTCGAAAATATATTCTAGATTGTTTTGTTTAGAATATATATTTATAAGATGTTTCAGAATGTTTAATCCAAAATACATGCCTAAATCCGGTGACATATTCTATATTACGTAATTCTTAGCTTACTTAAAACTTCTAAATGCTACATCCCACCAAAAATGCGTATGGGAATCCGTGACGCAAGAAAGGAAGAAGAGAATATGAAATTAGAGTTTTAAGATTTTTAATAACTTTTTAATGAATGTTAAAATTAGGATATGATTTTTTATGTAGTCTAGAAAGAAAAAAAGGGGTGCAGAAAGAAATGTCAAAAAATAGGCATAGTCATGTTTGTTTAGTATTTTATCAACAACTTTTACTTTCAATACTGTCACAATTTCTTTGAGCACCTCCTTACATTTTGAAAGTCACCATTCTATTTTCATAAAAGTGATTTTCAAATTATATGCTTTAAAAACATTCTGAAACAAAGTTTGTGGAATTTCGGAAACAACAATTTTAGAATAAAATTATTTAAACCGAATTTTTAGATTGAGATTTTTGGAATAAAATCTTCGCTTCGGAATAAAATTTTCAAAATAAGATTTACGAAACAATTTTTAAAATGTTTATAATGTTTTTTGAAATTCATATTTTCTGTAAATTTTATTTTAAAAATTCTTTTCATAGAAAATACTTGTAATGAAAAAGAAATTACAATAAATTATTACCAATTTTTTTACAAAATATTTTATATTAAACATTTTTCACAAAAAAGTTTGTAAAAATATTCGCAAATTTTATAATTTTTTAAAATATAATTATTCATGAAAAAATTATTTACTAATTAAATTTTTTAGAAAAATGACAAAATAGCTTTTCTTTTACAAACATTTTTAACAAATTTATAAAAAAAATATTCTACGTCAAGTTTTTTAGAATCATTTAAATAAAATATATTTTGAGAAGAATTTATCAGCATACATGAAATATATTTGAAACAAACGTTTTCCATGAAATACATTTCAAACAAAAAAAATTATGGAACGAGTATTTTTGTTCATATTTCTTCTTGATCTATAAGAGTAATGATGATGGAAGATATAACAGTTAGAGCAATGATAATAAATGTAAGGTCCAGTTTTATTTTCTGCCATAATGTTAAGGACTGGCCTTAATCTGTTGGGCCTAAGGACTGACCCATAGGGTGTTAAGGCCCCTTAAAGCTGCTAGGGTTTCCCCATTCAATCTCATTCTTGCAAACAGAACCTAAAACGCTGCCCCCTTTTCTTTCAGAACGTTCTGCCTGGGTTTAACTCCGATCTTGGTCAAGACTGCTCGAGCTCAGCTCTTGCGTTTCCGCTCCATTTTCTAAGACTGTTCCTCGAACTGTCGCACACTGCAGTTGGTGTCAAAGTCTCGTATAAGCCCTTTCCAAGTAAGGGAAGCTAGGGTCTACAGTTATTTACATTTTTAGTATGCTTTCTGAGTTTGAATCATATGCTTGAAGTATGCCCATGATTTGATTGCGTGGTATTGGTAAAAGTATGATTTTTGGTGTCGTTTTTGCGTTTTTCACGAGTGAACAGTGGCAGGCACTGGTTTTCTCACCCAAGCGAGCATGCCTCGCCTAGGTGAGACTAACAGAGGCTCGCCCAAGCTTTTCTGCGCGAAAAGTCGCTCAAGTGACTTGTCTTCATTTTGAGCGAGAAGGAGCTCGCCTGAGCGAGAAGTCGTAAGGGCCATTGTTCCACTGCTCGAGCTCTCGCCTAGGCGAGAAGGGATTCGCCTAAGCGAGGGGATCTCTCTCGCCTAGGCGAGAAGGGACTAGCTTGAGCGAGACAAGGGCGAGTTGTGTATGTGAATGGTCAATGATATGGTTGCTTGTTTGCCTAGCTTGAACACTTTACTTGAATGGTTTGAGGGATGATGCCTTGATTATTATTTGAGGTTGAGGTGGAAGTGATATATTGCTTTATTGTGTATGAGTTGGAAAGCATGAGATGTATGATTGGTTGTTTATACATGATCTTAGTACCATGGGATCTTTCTGATTGGTTGGTGAATCATGTACAAAGTGTGAGTAGGGCGTAATTCCATGACTCTTGTAGTAAGAGCTCTTGGTGGCGCCTCATCTGTTGGACGTAATCCCATGGACCTTCCTAATGGGAGTCCTTGGTGGTGCCTCACCTATTGGACTTAATTCCATGAACCTCGTTGTGAGATTTCATGGTGGTGGCTCAACATAAAGAAGTAATTCCACTCGAGTATCATGGTGGTGCCTCAAGGCCAGGACGTAATTCCACGACAGCCACGTGGTGGTGTCTCTTGTAAGGGTGTAATTCTGCGAAGGCCTCGTGGTGATGCTTCATTGCTAGGACGTAATTCCACTGCCTTGTGCGGTGCCTCATTTTACGTATCCGGATAGTCAAGTCTTGGGGTCTTAAGTGATTTGGTAATCCATGTGTGAATGTCTGTTATTTATGTTTGATCTGAAACTGCATGTTGATTGTGATGATATAAGATTCTTTTACACTAGCTTACCCTTTTGCTTGCTTATATGGTGTGTGTGGTTTCCCCTTTGCGATGATCATCAATTTAATTGATATGAGCAGATGTGAGAACCCCTGGCAGTGGTAATGATGATAAGGATCCTACTGCTTGATGGACTGGACGGGTATTGGGCCCATTATGGGGCCCATCGCTAAAGGATTTTATTAGTTATGATTCCCTTGTCTGTACATGACCTAGTACAACTATTTTACCTGTATGCTTTGTTTTAGGCCGTGTGGGGCCTCTTTTATGTAATATGGATATGTTTGGGGTACTGTGTACTTCAAATCCCAAATCTTCGTACACTCTGGATATTTATGTATGTGGTGTTTTATTTAAATGGGATTTATCTATTTAATTGGGATGTTACATTTATGGTATCAGAGCGATCGTTCCTTAGGTCTATGGACTTGGTTGTCCACTTAGCTTTCTCTGTCTCTTTCTGAGTATTCGTAGTTAATTCCTGTTTTATCAAGTCTAACCAAGTGATTTCCTGTGTGCCAGTGAACTATGGCACCATCTCGTAGGACTCCGCAATGGTAGCTGCTATGACGCAGTAAAATACGGTAATGATGCAACAACATGAAGCATCAATGCAGGGACATGCGGCATCGCTTGAGCAATAATAGCTGGTGATGCAGCAGATGGAGGCTGCTAGGGTGGCTGCTGAGGACGCTCACAGACAGCATATGGAGGCCCTTCGCCAACTGGAGGAGAACAGGGTAGTTGCCCCTGCTTTTGGTCTTGAGCCACGACCTACTGCCAGGGAGTGGAGCCTGGAGGACTTTCTCAAACACCGCCCAGTGAAGATTGGAGGCAAGACCAGTTTGGACGGGGCAAACCAGTGGCTGAAAGATCTGGAGAGAATATTTGATGCTAAGATGTGCCCCGAGGAGAGTAGGCTGGCTTTCGCGGTGTACATGCTCATGGGTGAGGCTGAGCACTGGTTGATCAGCACGAAGTCCATCTTTAGGAGAAAATTCCTTTCCGAGTACTTCCCGACAACGTCAAATATGCTAAAGAGGTGGAGTTTCTGCAGTTGACTCAAGGGAACAAATCTGTGGCTGAGTACGCAGAAAAGTTCAAACATCTCAGTCATTTCTACACCATGCCGCTGGATGAGTAGTGGCGATACAGGAAATTCAAGAATGACCTCGGTGGAGATCTTCGTTTGATGGTGGCCCCTTTATCCATCAAGGACTTTGCAGCCTTGGTAGAGAAGGCGGGGGTCATGGAGAAAATGAAGTTGGAGGTGGAAACCCAACACCCACATCAGTAGAGAGTGGGAGGACTATCTGGGTTCAGGCTTAGACACGAGGAAAGGAGGAAACCCTGTACTAGGCCTCATTCCCATTCTCAGGGGTCTAGGGAATCTTCTTCCCAACAGGGTAAGATCCAGTGCTACCAGTGTGGGGGACTGCCCAAGAGGAATTTCTGCCCCCAACTTACAGGTTTCAAGAGGTGCAACAACTGTGGCAGGGAAGGCCACTTTGGGAGGGACTGCCCCACTCTTGCTAGGGCAGCGACACGTCCTCCAGTGCATACTCCTGCTCAGAACCAGCAGAGGCACAAAGGCAACAGGCCTCAAGCGACTGGTAGTGTGTATGCCATGACCGGGGCGGAGGCGGCAAGCTCAGGTAACTTGGTTATAGGTCATTGTATGATAGTTGGAAAATCTTGTTGTGTGCTATATGATTCTAGAGCGACACACTCCTTTATGTCAGATGTTTGTGGGAGACGTTTGGGTCTGCCGGTGCGTGAACTGTAGTGTGAGCTTGCGGTATCTACTCCGGTGTCGGGTTTGCTTAAGACATCGTCTTTGTGTGCTAAGTGTCCAGTGGAGGTAGAGGGACGCAGGTATAAAGTAAATCTGATCTGCTTACCTTTACAGGAGTTGGAGGTGATCTTGGAGATAGATTGGTTGTCTGCCAATCGCATCCTTATAGACTACCGCGAGAAGAGGTTGTTATTTCCTAACTAAGAGGAGCCTGAGTTGTTATCATCCCACGGGGTTATGAAGGAGCTATAAGACGATGCTCAGTGTTTCATAATCTTCACGCACCTAGAGGTGGAGGGATGAGCAATGAAGTTTGTCATACCGGTAGTGCAAGAATTTGAAGATGTGTTTCCAAACGAAGTACCGGGGATACCTCCCAGTAGAGAAGTAGAGTTCTCGATTGACTTGGTACCTTGAACCGGGCCAGTGTCGATGGCCCCATACCGAATGACTCTGGCAGAGTTAGTGGAGGTCAAGAAACGGATAGAGGAGTTGTTGGGGAAGCAGTTTATCCAGCCCAGCACTTCACCTTGGGGAGCGCCAGTGTTGTTGGTAAAGAAGAAGGATGTGAGTTCACGTCTGTGTGTGGACTACAGCCAGTTAAACAAGATGACCATCAAGAACAAGTATCCTCTTCCAAGAATTGACGACTTGATGCATCAGTTGCATGGAGGCTCAGTATTCTCGAAGATAGATTTGCGGTCGGGATACCATCAAATTCTTGTGAAGGCGAACGACGTGCAGAAGACAACCTTCAGGTCCAGATATGGACACTATGAGTATGTGGTAATGCCTTTTGGTGTGACCAATGCTCCGACGGTGTTCATAGACTACATGAACAATATCTTCCGGTCATTTCTGGATAAGTTTGTCGTAGTCTTCATAGACAACATACTTATCTACTCCCGAACTTAGGAGGAGCATGCAGAACACTTGAGGTTGGTGCTTAGTGTCTTGAAGGAGAAGCAACTATATGCCAAATTGTCCAAGTGTTAATTCTGGATGGATGAAGTGTAGTTCTTGGGTCACGTGATATCTGCATAGGGTATAGCGGTGGACCCCGTAAAAGTTGATGCAATGGTTAAGTGGGAAAATCCCAAGTCAGCAACCGAAATCAAAAGCTTTGTGGGTTTGGCTAGTTACTATAGGAGATTCATAGAGGGATTCTCCAAGATAATGGCACCTCTAACGCAGCTTACTCGGAAGGACCAATCTTTTGTTTGGACAAATAAGTGTGAAGAAAGTTTCCAAGAGCTTAAGCGACGGTTGACGAGCGCCTCGATATTAGTTATCCCGAATGTTGGAAAACCCTTTGAGGTTTATTGTGATGCTCCCCACCTTGGACTTGGTTGTGTTCTGATGCAAGAAAGGAAGGCAGTGGCATATGCATCGAGACAACTCAAGGTGCATGAGAAAAACTACCCCACTCATGACCTAGAGCTGGCAACTATAGTATTTGCCTTGAAAATTTGGAGCCATTATCTCTATGATGCTCAATTCTAGGTGTTCAGCGATCACAAGAGTCTCAAGTATCTATTTGATCAGAAGGAGTTGAACATGAGACAAAGGTGATGGATGGAATTTCTAAAGGACTATGACTTTGAACTACTATATCATCCGGGGAAGGCGAATGTGGTAGCAAATGCCTTGAGTAGGAAGACTATGCATGTCGCACACTTCATGATCAAGGAGGTGGAACTGTTAGAGAAATTCCAGGATATGAAGCTGCAGGTGGAATTGGGATCCGAGTTCATTAGGTATAGTACCTTGACTATATCTAGTGACTTCTTGGAGTCAATCAGAAAGAGACAGTTGTTGGATGTCAGTCTGAACAGAGTTAGGGAACAACTGGGATCAGATGAGGCTAGAGATTTTACCTTGGGTAATGATGGGATATTAAGATTTCAAGGTAGGGTGTGTGTACTAGGCGACGCATAGGTAAAAAGATTAATCCTTGAGGAAGGGCATAAGAGTCGTCTTAGCCTGCACCCCGACATGACTAAGATGTATTAGGACCTCAAGGAAAACTTCTGGTGGTAGGGGATGAAGAAGGATGTGGCCAAATTTGTATCAGCCTGTCTGACCTGCTAGAAGGCAAAGGTGGAACACCAGAGGCCCGGTTGAATCCTACAACCTCTAGAGATACCGGTGTGAAAATGGGATAGCATTTCCATGGACTTTGTGACCCATTTGCCACGAACTTTTATGGGGCATGACACCATCTAGGTCATAGTGGACTGACTGACCAAGAGTGCCCATTTCTTGGCAATGAACTTGAGAATGCCTATGGCCAAGTTGGCCCAGCTGTATAGTAAGGAAATAGTGAGGTTACATGGAGTACCTTCGAGCATAGTTTTGTGCTTGGAATTGTACTTGAAATCCGCACTTTCTTGTAATATAGCGAAATGTAAAAGAGTTGAAAATGTTACTGGATAAATATTAACATAGTTTTAAATTTAAAGTTAGAAGTATGTTAATATTTTGAGTTGTGTAAAGTTGCAAAATTTTGGCATATTGATTTTGGTAAAACTTGGAAGTTGTTTGACCCCTTTTGGGAGGATCCACATGGGCTTTACAAAGACTCATCCACCTTACGTTTCCCTTTAGAGGATGGAGGAGGTGGGGAGGAGAAGTATGTTCATCAGAAGAACCTTCTCTAAAGATGGAGTTAGTATGACTCGAAGGGTTGCATCCCCTATTGCAATCACCATTAGATTAACCAAAGGCAGTGGTGGCTCATGAAGAGAGTAAGAAAGGGAAGAACAAGACATAAGGAACATACCCAGGAATGAGAAAGCAAGTGCAAAGAGAGAAGAGACGTTTCGTGAAGTGGCGACAAATAAACCTAGGTATTTTAATGTTTATTTTCTCTCGGGCGTTATGTCTTCTCAATGTTTGAAATTCTCAAATAGAAGATGGCCACATGTCATAAAAAGGTAGCTGGAATAACACATTGACAAAAGCCCTAAAATACTATCATGACTTACAAATCCCATTACAATCAAGTACAACTCAGAAAAACTTAACCATAGTCGACTATAACCTAGCCATGCGTTAAAATAATTAATAAACTCGTTCATTTAATAACTCGATTCATCTGCAAAATTATTAAATTATAACTTTGGAGAGCTTATGTATGTATCTGACCTACAATTATAATGAAATAATAATATTCATTAAGGCCCAAAGTAGGCCTAATTACCAAGATCATAATAATAACACCCATATAATATTCTGAGGATCTTTTGTAATATCTTTTATGATACTTAGTACTGACTAAATGATAATAACATTATTTGTTATTATATCTGCTGGTATATTATGTAAGTCCCATTTAATAGTGAATAAATCCTTAATAAATGAAACATCACATATAATATAATATCAAGAGCAATACCATGAAGTATATATATGTATCAACCATTACAGTTATCCATGAATATACTGGAAGAAAAGACTAGGCACACCACGATGCCATGAACAAAATAAAAAGGTTCAACAGTTGCTCAAAAGCTTGCTCATAGAGCAATAGACAAGGGTCCGTCAAACATGAGTTCAATATCAACCCATGACCATCTAAGCTGCAGAATCCCATTATCACTGCGATAACCAGGGGTTTCCATATCTGCTCACACCAAGGAATTATTGATCATTGCAAAAAGGAAAACCACACAAGAAGACAGACACAAGCAAGAAGGGTAAACTAGAGTAAAAAGGTTTTTATCATAGAATTAAGCATGCAATTTAAAATTCAAGAATACATCAATCAACCAAGCATGTGATAGCATACGACAAGACTCTAAGACTCAATTTATCTGGATACATATAATCGGTCGGATTCACCAGATGCTTGCACCTTGTGGTGACCTTTACTACTCTACAGAGCCATTGCCAATGGGTTTCACCCTACCACGCACAAGGTTAGCCTTCAAAGATCTAAGGCCATTATCCTGCAAAAGACTAGGGCCTCTTGCTACTCTCACCACTTGAGTCAGTCCATCACATACGACACCACCATGAGATCTCACCAAAAGGTTCATTGAATTATGTCCATCACATCCAACACCACCATGTAATCTCACCAAGAGTTTCATGGAATTACGTCAATCTCATACCATAGCCATGTCTCACCACCCAACCATAAATTTATCAAGCATTGCAATCTCATGACAATATCCAACCAATCAACCAATCATGATTCATGCACTTATTCGTACCAAGCTCATCAATTCAAGTCCCATTATATCATATATAACATATAAGGCATCATACTTAACTTTTTAAAGCAGCAAACCATCCAATCATTCGAAACATGCACGTATCCAACCAACTCTGTCAATCTCGCTCAAGCTAAACAGCTCTCGCTTAGGCAAGAGGGACCCCTCGCTCAAGCTACCAACTCTCACCTGGGTGAGACTGCAAATAGAGAGCATATTGAGGTCTCGCTCAAGCTAGCCCATGTTGCTCAGGCGAGATTACTCTCGCTCAGGCGAGAGGCCTTCGCTTAGACGAACCCTTAAAATAGAGAGGGGGATGGGTTGCAGTTATTCTCGCTTAAGCGAGAGCTTTACATTTTGAGCAACCACCTAGCTCGCTTGGGCGGGTTCAGCATAACCCACCTGCTCTCATGTGTGCAGCCAATAGATTCAAACAAAAGACGCACACCATACATTATTCACACCACCTCAACACCATACAAGCATTTAAGAACACAAAACAGTCCATCAATAGACAAACTAATCATAAAGACATGAAACCATAGCTCTCCTTACCTGGACAAATGCTAGCTAACAATACAAGCACCCTACAGAGGAGCACCACAACTCTAGGAACAGATTAGTGAGCTAAAAACAACCAACACTAGAACAAAACGAGGTTACTACGATGCACCCTAGACGAAATCACGACAACAAAGCTAGGGAAGAGAAAATACTAGTTGATTTATCATTAAAGTATAAATTTCGTTAAAAAAATTATGTATTTATTATCCATAACTTTACTAGTGGTTCGATGCAAACAAAGTTCTCCTTATAATGTTAATTAAGTTTCTTTCCACTACCACGTCATTATTATTCTAAAAAGTAAATAATTTACGATTTTCTTTTAAAAATCACTTTAGAAAATTACTTTGAATAGAAATTTTAATTTTTTTAAGGAGTTTTATGTTTTTGATAGTGTATAT
>Ga0209589_1001758_pt1 | contig 36383 bp, 21 predicted proteins | sample CowpeawhiteBW_FD_187525 | JGI IMG/M metagenome (GOLD analysis project Ga0209589, IMG submission 187525) | Root nodule microbial communities of legume samples collected from California USA - Cow pea white BW (SPAdes) (version 2) | ecosystem: Host-associated > Plants > Roots > Nodule | place: USA...
GCTAATATTCTTGCATCCTTCTAGCAAATATCCAACAGCATTGGATATAGATAAGGTCATTTCAGCTGAAATACCATGTGCCAAAAAGGAGCCACAATTGTATGTCCGTGTCAAAGAACATATGATGCACGAACCATGTGGATTATCTAATATATCATCTCCATGCATGAAGAATGGATCATGTTCCCGATTTTATCCGAAGAAATTCTAAAATACTACCACAATTGCAGAAGATGGTTTTCCTCATTATCGTCGAAGAAACAACGGTATCAATGTTGTCAAGAATGACATAGAACTAGATAATCGTTTTGTTGTCCCTTACAATCCTACAATATTGGTCAAATATCAAGCTCATGTCAATGTTGAATAGTGTAATCGTTCAAATTCTATCAAGTACTTATTTAAGTACATCAATAAAGGATATGATAGAATTATAGCTGCTATAGTTTCCAATGGCAATGATGAGAATGTACCTCAACTTGCCACAGATGAAATCAAATAGTATATTGATTGTAGATATATTTCCCTATGTAAAGCATGTTGGAGAATATTTTCATTTCCTATTCACGAAAGAAATCCAGCTATTAAACGACTATTTTTTCACTTGCCTGGTGAGCAGTCAGTGTACTTCAAGGATGATGATGAAATTGATGAAATCATTGCAAAACCAACAATTAAGGAGTCAATGTTTACAACCTGGATGGAGTGCAACAAAAAATATTCTGATGCAAGGAATTTAACATATCCACAATTTGTATCTAAGTATGTTTATAACATGAATCAAAGATGTTGAAAACCAAGACAAAAGGGCAACACCATTGGCAGACTTATCTGGGTTCCCCCAGCAACTGGTGAACTTTTCTACTTAAGGAGGATGCTAATAGTAGTAAAAGGACCACAATCATATGTAGATATTCGAACTGTTGCAACATAACATATGCTACATTTAGAGAAGCGTGTGAAGCTTGTGGATTTTTAGCAGAAGATATCTAATATGTCGATGCTATTAAGGAAGCTAAAGATTGGGGATCGAGACACTTCTTAAGGAAACTATTTGTAACCATCCTCGTGTCAAATAGTGTCTTAAAACCTGAAGAGTTGTGGAGTAAAACATGGGAATGGTTGTCTGATAATATTATAACAACGAAAGGATTATTACTATAAATCAAGGTAAAATCAATTAAAACATATAAAATCTATGTTTCATGTTTCAAGTATGTTAACTGAATTTTTCTGTTGCAAAACTCATTCTCAATATTGAAACTCTTCAAAATTTGACCTTGATAGAGATTGAGAAGTTCTTGCAGAATAACAGGAGAACATTAAAGGAATGGTCCTCTATGCTTTATCCCAATGATTTTGTGGTAGATTATTGTGGAAATAGATTGGTATATGCAGAACTTGATTACAACAAGGATGATGAGCTACATATATTTGAATCTAACTTTAACCGTATGACAGGTTTGTGTTCTTTTGTCCATGCATTATTCATCAAGACATTAAAATATAACTTAATAAATTCTGACCAATTGTAGATGAGCAAAGACATATTTTTGAACAAATTATAAATATTGTCCATCATGATCAAGGGGGGATGTTCTTTTTATATGGTTATGGTGGGACCGAGAAACTTTTATGTGGACAACCTTATCTTCTGCTCTTCGATCTGAAGGAAAAATAGTCTTGACAGTTGCATCAAGTGGCATAGATTCATTATTATTGCCTGGAGGTAGGACAGCTCATTCTAAATTCAAGATTCCAATTCCTACACTAGAGCACTCTGTTTGCAACATTATAAAAGGTAGTGAACTATCAGACCTGATGAAATTGGCAAACCTAATAACTTGGGATGAAGCACCAATGGCTCACAAGTATTGTTTTGAGGCATTGGATCGAACTTTAAAAGACATCATGAGGGAAAAGAATAAAAGTGATTCAATTTTTGGTGGCAAAGTAGTTGTTTTTGGAGGAGATTTTAGACAAATACTTCCTGTTATTCCACGTGGAAGCAGGTATGATATTGTTCATGCTACTATCAACTCATTCTATCTCTGGGATCATTGCCAGATTATGAATTTGACAAAGAACATGTGGCTGTTGCAGAATGGATTACAACAGTCTACTATAGCTTAAATTGAAGAGTTTTCTTCCTGAATAATAAAAATTGGCAATGGTTCATTGAATGAACCAAACGATGGATTAGTTGACAGAGAAATCCCATCAAAATTACTAATATCAGAATATAATGATCCTATCCAAGCCATTGTCAATAGCACATATCCAGAATTAATGCAAAAGTACAAAGATGAAGGGTTCCTCATATCAAGAGCTATTCTAGCCAGTCGAATTGAAACAGTTGATGAAATTAGTCAATCTGTTTTGGAATCAATTCCAGGTGAGCCATTATTCATAATTAACAATTTACTAAATCATCACTAAGATTTGTCAACTTAATCTGATTCATGTATTTCAGGAGAAATTAAAGAATATCTAAGCTCTGACTGCATAGATACCTCTGAGCCAACAGAAGCTGAAGCATACGATGGTGTTACACTTGAATTTCTAAATTCTTTAAGAACATATGGACTACCAAACCATAGTATCAAGCTAAAGGTTGGTGGTCCAATTATGATTTTAAGAAATTTGGATCAATCTCAAGGTTTGTGTAATGGTAGCCGATTAATAGTGACTAAACTTGCAAACCATGTAATCAGTACATAGATTATTACTGGAAAATCAAATGGGACACATATTTACATTCCACGTATGTCCATGTCACCATCCTAGTCCCCTTAGCCATTAAAGCTGATTATAAGACAATTCCCGATCATGTTGTCTTATGCTATGACCATTAACAAATCTCAAGGACAATCTTTAGATTGTGTTGGGTTGTATTTGCCAACACCAGTTTTTAGTCATGGTCAATTATATGTTGCAGCTTCTAGAGTTAAAAGCAAGTCTGGATTAAAGATTTTAATCCATGACAATGAAAACAAACCTTTGACTACTACCACAAATGTAGTTTTCAAAGAAGTTTTTAACAATGTATGACTGCATTGTATGGTGACATACCTGTGTGCCTGTATTTTGTGAAAAATTTCTGTCATAGACTACTTATGAAGATATCAATCGTTCATTGTGTTGCATTCATATGCTGACTTGGTGTCCTGTTTTGAGTTTATGTTTGAATGCATTGAAGGAAAATATGGAGATCCAAGTAAATTGGTTCCTTCTGTCATCATATACGTTGGTTTATCATATCTTGAATTTACCATTTTTATTGCTTGAATACATGCTTATTTTGGCAGATGCATTAAAATTCTAATCTACCATACACCAAAAAAACCAAACAACATTTAATAAATGCATAGATTCAACAAACTGATGTTATTACTTATTATTCACATCAACATAATTATTTGGCACACCTACCACAATCAGATCAAAATGGTGCAAATGTACGTTCGTATAATAATTAGTTATGAAAATAAGTATTTCTCAAACCTATATTCAGCCCAATTGATACTGAATATAGTTACTAAACACACCACCATAATTATGCCATGGACCTTTCATAACTGTGACGTTATTAATTTTTTCAGGTAAACCAAGACTCTAAAACCTATAATTAGCCCAATTAATAATGAGTATTTACTAACCAAACCACCATCATTCTCTACCGCACCTCCCACATAGTTGACATTATTATTGTTATAAACTCTACAAATCGTGATCCATTTTCATATATCAAATAGGTATTGTAATTATGACTATCCTACCTATATTAAGTACATCAAATCATGACCTTTCGAATTACTTTTTCAATTCAGTTTTCTATAATAATTGTAACAAATATTATTATCTTTAACTTATTATAGTTTTTATAAATATTTAACATTATACTCAATCTTAATTATAGACATTCAATTATTAATTTTCATAGTACACATTATTAAATTTTTTTAATTTTTTTTTAGTAAATAATATTCTGAACTGGAATACTTATATTCAATGAACTTGGATGGATTTTTACGTAATAATAGTTATATAAATTTCCAATTTTATTTAGCAATTGCTATTAACAATAGTTGATTAACTTTTAATTTTTCTTGCTCTACGTTTCATATAATGCAAAATATAGTAATATATTATTTTAATTTATTCAAAGTTATTTGATATTCAAATAATCTACCCATTCACAATTTTAATTTGACAATATATATTTTTTATTTATTCAAATCTTTCTTTACTCTAATAATCTACTTAAAAATAATATAAAGTACTAAAATGAAATTATTTAACATAGACCAATCAGAAATACAACATATAATTACAATACATAATCCATTTAATATTATATATTCTGGTCTTCATAAACAAAGATGCCAACATACCAAAAAAGATTAATATTCAGATACAAAATATTAGACAAACATTAATGCCAACATACTAAAAATATTAATGTTGACATACAAAATATTAGACATGTTGAAATAAAGAAAACTAAATAGAAAGACATTGTTCATAGGTGCCATACATTCGTTTTACACACCAAAATAACAACAAACACTTATACTTGCTAAATCTTCAGAATTTGGATGACGTTGCTTTGGTCAGTCTGCACCATAAATCGAACACGATCTCCAGCAACCAACCCATTCTCCTTATAGTATTTCTTCCGACCACAAGTCAGATAACACTCAAATGAACTCCTGCCTGTCCATCGAATCTTGCAGTTCCAGTATTGTGAATGGTCATTCGTTAGAACATAGTTTTTTCTCCCTTTCACCAAGCCTTCTTTCACAAACTTCGTATCCAGATACTACATTCAAAGAAACTGTGTTAACAAGATAAATATAAACCAAAATTATAAACTAATAACTACAACTATCAGCCATACCAAAGAAGATGACCGAACATCATAAGGACTTAATATTTTCTCACAATCAACAGAACCAACTTCAACTTTGTTGCTACCACCATGGTCGAAATCTCTCTTATAATCAATTTCAACTCCTTCCACCGAGAAGATCCTGTGAACAAAGACATTATTTCCTACATAATTTAAATGTAGGAAACAAGGAGAAACGAACCCATAGTATGCAACATACTGACAAAATCCAAATAATACCATCCTTCCACCCTCATATGTGTCCACAAATATTTCAATTTTTTTTGTCAAAGGATCGTACAACTTGACCGGATGGTTAAACGAAAATTTTTCCTAACAGAACATTTGGAAGTACTCGGGCAAGATTATCAACAGTTACCAGAACAACCATTAGAAACCCTATATTAGTAAAAATAACACCAAATGTACACTAAAAATAAATAAAAAATAATGACTAAAGTTAAATACCATGTTTGGAATGAACTGCACTCTAAATGCTTGGAAAAATCTAACTGAGGACAGAGGGTCTCATGCTAGACCATTGTTTCTTCTACCAAGATACACGACTTCATTCCAGTCCAGATCGAACAACCTTATGCGAAAGTATCGATCTCCACAGTAAAGGCTACAGACGTAATACACATCGTTTAGCTCATAAAACCACATCAACTGCTCTACCGCACGGAACTGTCTTTGAGGAAGAAGAGTTTGTTCAAACTCTATGTTGATCACGTTTCCTTTCGGATCATTGAAAAAATTTGTCCCCAACAGTAGAGATTTTCCCCATTGTTCATAAAATCCTTCTTCAAACTCCAAAAACTCCTGTAATACATAAAACCACAACGATCCTTAAAAATAAGAAGTGTATAAAACATAATGGACATGGTTGAAGCAAAGGATGGCAGAAAAATTAAAACTTTCGTCCAAAAACTAACTGTATACATCAAACACACAAAACATAAATAAAATCAAACATGCAAACGAACTAACCTCTAAGGGTTCCATCACCATGACAGATTTTTGGTAGAAATTGGTGAAGTTGAAATCGTTGGAAGCAAACATTGATCATCGGACGGTGGTAGAAATTGGTGAAGCTGAAATCCTTGGAAGCAAACATTGATCATCGGACGGTTCTGTAACTCGTGAGGAAGACTGTTTTTCTTCTTTGTTTGTGAACAAAAGAACCTACAGCCTCGAAATCTCCTTTTAACTAAACTAAAGGAAACATTTTGTTGCACATCCAAACATTCTGACCTTTTGAATAATTAGTTGCAAAATATTAGTCTGAACACGTTGATAAGACAAACCATAATTCCTTTTGTCGCCATCTCTTCGTATTCCCATCAATATCTTATTTGGAATTTAATGATATTATTAATTTAAACCAAAAAAATAACATTTCTGATACAATTTCAAATATCTACTAATAGGTTCATTCATCAATTAAAATCTTAATGACCTTATATTTCAAATTTAATAGTAATGACTTCAAATTTAAATTTAGCAACAATTAATAAACTTTTAAATCAATAACAATACAAATATAACCAAAATTAAAAAATTTAAATATAGTACATCAAATTAATTAATTCTTCGTAGTTATAGTATATTATATTTACTTAATAATTGTAATAATTTCATATACTCAAATTAACAAATCAATCATTTCAAAACATTTAAATCGAAATAAATCATTTATATACAATAACATTAAATAACAATATATATTACAACAAATCAAATTACATATTACAGATATACTTAAACCTACCTTACAACTAATTTATCATCAAATATACTAAAAAAACATAACATAAAATAATAGTTCATTTCAGCTAACTATATGAATAATATATCCTTAAATCAATCTAATCGGTGCATATAATTAAATTAAGTATTGAACTCTTCAAAATATTTTTTTTCCTAATCATTTATTTATACATAAAAATATAAAAATCATTTTTTCAACATAACCAAATTTTAAATGAAAAAAACACGACTCGAGGGTATGACAGATCTCCTACTAATTAGGGTATAAAGTTTCTATATGATTCATGCTTACATTACACTTGATTACTAACTAAAATGTTAAAAGTGTCTTCACATATATGATTTCAAGTTGCATCAATAATCTCATATAATAATTAAATTTTAATAAAAAACACTTTTACACTCTTACTGATATTTTTTTCACCCTTTCATTCATCTATATAAATGAAAAGAAATCGACACTTTTGTTTATTTATTTAAATAATATATATCTAAAGTTTGCTTGGACAACTTTTGTTTTTAAAAGTATGAAAAAAATGAATAAATTTGTTGGATAAAACTTATGTAAAATTTGTTTTATTTATCTGCTTTTATAAAAAAATTATGAAGTTCGTTTTTGTTTGGCCTCCCGTTCAAAGGGACATATGTTAGTGTTGTATCTCAGCCGCCAGGGAGAAAAATGATGATGAGAATCAGAACAGGATGATGGTGTCATGTGTTCACGTGGCTATTTAGAGTATAAGAACGCAAAAGAGAAAGACAAAAGCAAAATGATTATTAACCTTTCCAATTTGGATCACTCTTCCATTTTTTTTTTCTCTTTATCTTTTTTTCTTTTTGGACTCATCTCTCTTCTTTTCGTGCCCTTTTCCTTTTTGTCTGATTTTAATTTATTTTGTTTCGTTTTGTTTACTCTTGTTATTTTATTAATGCGTTTATCATTTTATTTTCGATATTCCATTTTACTTATAAATTGAAAAATATATTTTTACTGATTTTTATCTAGAAAAAAACATAAAGGGTTGTTTGGGTTCTTTTTGATAAAAAAAAATCAATTTTTAACAGAATATAATACATTGTTAAATGTTTATTAAAAATTGAAGTAAGAAAAATAAGTTAATTCGATAAACTATTTACAGTTGTTTAAAAGAATAAAGTAATTTATAAAATGGGCAAACTTAATGAATAAATTGTTTTAAGAAACACAAAAGTATATATTTGATGAAGAGAAACTATTTGTGATTATATTTAGTATTTTTTTTCAAAATCGCTTTATATTCTAACTTAAACAAACTGGTCCAAAATTATATATTCACCACTCTTTGTCCTTTATTCTTTACCCAATACACTATTTTGAGCGACATTTTATTTTATGTGAGAAAAAATGTGTTCTTTTATATAATACAACATTTTTGCCTTTTTATTTATAAAAACAAACAAATAAATCTTTTTAGTTTCTCAATAATTATTTTATAATTTTTTTATGGATAAGTGTTAATTATTAATATATCATTTTTTATGGATGAGTATTAAATTTTATGCTTATAGATGTTCACTGAAAATTTTATATTATCTTGGGCAAAATCATTTCAAACTTATCAACTTACTGTTTCACATGCCATCTACCATTTCAGAACTTCCAGAAAGTTCCACCGAAACCAAGTGTAATTTACTAGAAATGCCAGAATAGGGTAAACCTATAGTATTTCACTCCACACGATTTCATTTCATTTAACGAAAAAAATGGGAGATATTTTTATAATTAAATGAACCTTATTTATGATCAACCATTTGATGTTTGATGTCTGATGTAAACTTTTCGTTTTTTTATCTGGTATTATCAGAGGTGTCGGAAACGGTGGGTAATATTTAGGAATCGTTAAAATTTTAGTTGAATTATTTTTTAATATTTTTATTTAAAAATGTTATATCAGTCTTAAAGATTTTTTTTAATTTTAATTTAATTATGATTTTTTTAAAGTTGGTAAAACTTTTTGAAATAGAGTGCAGATTTTTAATTAAAATTGATACTAGGATTATATCCATTTAGAAATGTCAAAAAAATTCGTACTTGCGTTTATCTGCGGATAAAACTCGTAATAGATAGGAAATATATATTAAAAATGGATACCCACTATACGTGAGTACGCGTATTTTTTATATCCGCATGTTAACGAGGTGGGTACGGGTATCATAGTATTCGTACCGTGGATACCCGTACCCGTTAAATTTTAATTCACAAAAATACCCTCATATATATATATATATATATATATATATATATATATATATATATATATATATATATATATATATTAGTAAAAAACATTCTGATCTAATTTTTTCTAAGCTGCACATCTTGTCTTCTTCTTCCGGCTTCAAGTATTGGTACGTTGTCTTCTTCTTCCAAGTATACTCCTTAACATTCTTCTCTTTCCTTTCTTTGAAATAATTGGGCCTATACATCAAATCATATATAGACACTAACGTTTATGATATGCTTATTGGCAAGTGATGGAATCAAATTAAGAATACTTGGCAAGTGGCAGTTGATGTTTATTGTTTGTTTATTTTGTTTATTTTCTAGGGATCAATCGGAGAAAGTGGACTTGTTGATCAAAGCACTAATTAAAGAATTTTTATTGTGTTGAGGGTACAGGGTTTATCCATCGGGAAGGGTACGGGAGAGCTACTACCCGTCTCGTTGACATCCATATGTCCATTACACCAACAAGACAAATCATTCTTATTCACAATTTTAATTTTTATGAAAAAAAATCTTGATATGATTCAAGAGATTTAACAAGAAATAACCAAATGGCATCATTTAAAAAAAATTAAGATAAAATTAAAATTTAAAAGAATTTGAGGACCAACTTAATATTTTTTAACGAAAATAGGAACCATTAGATTAATTCCAAAACTTTTATATAAACTATTAAAAATATTGTATTTTTTATGGTAATAAAAAATAATAAAATTATTATTATAATTATTGCAATTATAAAATTAAATATAATAATTTTATTATAATTAATTTTCATTTATAATATTAAGTTTAAAAAAACAGCTAAATAAAAAAATGTTAAATTAAACAAATAATTACATAATATTAATAAATTAATTATTTTAACTGTAAAAATATTTAAAAGATAAAATTAAAAAAATAAATGTGGATAAGAAAAAGAAGACTTTTCTTTTATATATAGATATAAATGTATAAAAAAAATTTAAAATTTAAAATATATAAAATATATTAAAAATATTGAATTTTACAAAATATATTAAAAATTAAATATTAATTATATAAATTTTAAAAATTTTGGGATGGTCCGCCCTGGTTGGAATGTTAGTGTTTTTTTTTTTTTTTTCTGTGGTGGATACTTTTTCTTTTATTTGATTGAAATTTTGTGGATTTAAGTCTGTGATTGATGTAGGTATTTTATATGTTTGTTGTGCTACTAAAGTTGAAATTTGGTTATTTTTGTGATGTGAATTACGATAATGTATGAATGTATTTGTTGATTTTGTATTTATAATTTTGATTGTTTATTGTTTACTAATTTATTGTCTGTATTCACCTTCCGTATCCATAATTTGTTGTATCTCTTCTTCTATTGTATTTTTTGTATTTTTACCATTCACTCAATTTTGTAAAAAAACATTAAAAATAGTTAGAAACTAATTTTTGACTTCAATTTTTATGTGATTACTTCTTCTAATGTACAATTAAAAGGAGAGTCTTTTTACTTAATATAATAATAATCATAGATTTTAAGACAGAAAAAGTTGGTAAAAATAAACTTGAAACAGTCGCAACTTTTTATTATAAAGGTTGGATTGAGACACAACATACGTGCAAGTCATTCAAAAACATATAAGATATTTACAAAATTTATCTATTTACTAAGGTTGTGTTTTTTGAAGACAGATATAGGAGAGAGTGTGAAGATGAATTTATATAGATTTAGATGTATGGATTTTTGTGTTTCTTTGAGTTAATTTAGAGGGTAAAGTGAGTGGATTTGGAGATAAATTTTATGAAAGTTAGTGAAAGATTTGATTGATATGATAGATAAAATAAATTATAAAAATAGATAAAATTAGAAAGTTACCAAAATACCCTTGATGGAAAAAGAGAATGATTTTGTAATTTGATGTTATAAAAATAATTATAATTAATTAATACGAATTAAAAGAATATTAAAATTATATAAAATTTTAAAATAAAAAAAATTAAATTTTTATGAATGTAAAAAAAATATAGAATTAAATTTTAAAAGAAAGTTAAACAATTAATTTTTAAACAAAATTTAGATAAAGTTAAAAAAAAGTTTAAAAAAGTTTAAAAAAAGTTTAAAAAATTAAAAAACATAAAAAAAAAGTAAAAAAAAACAAAAAAAAAAAACACGACACCGATGTCGTAACCGGTGTCATCCCTTTATAAACCAAGGCACCGGTTACGTAACCGGTGCCATCACTCACACACACTTGCAGCATCGGTTAGTTAACCAGTGCATATCACCACCACACGCTGCAACAACAACCACCACCTAGCCACCGCCAACCACAACCACCCTTCATCCTCTTCCTCGACCACCACACCAAACCACCTCATCTTCTTCCCCCTCCATGAACTCAACAATCACACACACACCCACCATAACTCACCTCTCAAAACACCATATCTCACCTCTGAAAACAACACTACAAGCCGGACCACCATTCACAATGACACTGGTGCTTCCATTTTAAATTCATCTTCCAAAATTAAACAATGCACGACGGAATCTGGGAGGGAATATTGGTAAGGAATCGCGGTAGAGAGGAAGGAATCTGGCAAAGAGGAAAGAATATGGCAGCAGATGCAGGTGCTTTACATGGAATAAATATAAAGGGTATTTTCGTCATCTGATAACCATTAGGCACTATCTTCGCAGTTTTGAAGGGATGGATTAATCCATTCATCCCCCAAATACACACTCATATTTGGGGTAGCGCCTGGCGGTGTAGACTGAACTGCCAGGCGATAGTAGGAAATAGGAATGTCTTGTGAGTTGTGGCGTCCGACGGTGTAGGCTGAACCGCCAAGCGATAGTAGGAAACATGAATGTCTTGTGAGTTGTGGTGCCCGACGATGATGTGGAACCGCCAGGCGGTCTGTACTGCCATTTCGCTTAGCGGCGCTTAGGTTGCGCTAGACGATGGTGTAGTGGCAAGGTGCGTTGTGATATGTTTTGCATGACTTGTTGTGTTGGTCCTAGTTTGAGATATGCTTGATATTGTCATGAGCGGGTAGGTTCATGACTAGTGATGAACCAATGATGATATGAGCGGGGAGGTTCATATCTTGATACTCTCGTGTGGGGATACGAGCAGGGAGGTTCGTATGTTCCCTGCTCACACTTGAGAGATGTTGCGAGCAGGAAGGTTCGTAGTTGGTGGATCACGTGTGTTGGACTACGGGAGGGGAGGTCCGTAGAGTTGGACTACGAGCGGGGAGGTTTGTAGAGTTGGACCACGAGCGGGCAGGTTCGTGGAAGCATTGGAATCCCTTAGACTAGCTTGAGTATGTACCTTGTGTAGCGTAGTGTGCTTTTCTTGTTTTCGTTATCATGTTGTGAGGTGAAACTTGGATCAGGAGATGTTATGCCATGAGCGGTAGGTTCATGGATGGTGGTGAACACGTGATGATATGAGCAGGGAGGTTCATATCCTATTACTCTCATGTGGGGATACGAGCGAGGTAGATTCGTATGTTCCGTGCTCACACTTGAGAGAAGCTGCATACGGGGATGTACGTAGCTGGTGGATCACGTGTGTTGGACTACGGGGTGTAGGTCCGTAGAGTAGGACTACGAGCGGGGAGGTTCGTAGAGCAAAACTACAAGCAGGGAGGTTCATAGAGGTAGGACCACGAGCGGGCAGATTCATGTGAGCATCATAAACCCTGAATCTGAGGCTAACTATTTGTGTGTTGTGAAGGTTGAAAAGCCTCAGGGATTAAGGTCTTGGTCAAGAACTAACTAGAATAGAATAATTTGGTGTATTGTTAAGTTTATTAAATTAACTGATTGTTTATTTTGAGCTCACCCTTTCTATTTGTGTTTGGCGATGATCGTGTGATTCGTTACGCGGGAGCAGATGATGTTACAGGTGATGCTAGTGATGCATGGAGACGAAGAGAGGGCTAGCTTGGGGGCTCTTGAGCTAGGGATTTTTATGATGTTCTTTCATTATGTTCGATTTTGAAAACTTGTAATAAGATTATTATTTAGTTATGTTTAAATTATGGCGCGTTGAAAAATAATTTGAATTTTCCCGCATTTGGAAATAATAAAATTTTGTCGATTGATTTTCTATATTTTATTTTATTTATTTAATTAAGTAATTTTCAGTAGGGATGTTACAATCACCATCTTCATTAGATGATGAATGTGATGAGTTTAATTATGTTTCAAAAGAGAGGTTAAGATTGGAAGTTACCTTTTCTTTTATATTTTCCATGAGACATGGACTTACTTGTTTTGCGTTTTTTTACCCAAAGTTTGATCATAAGTTTGAATATTCTGAAGTAGCCATCATATTATTCCTTTTTAATTTTGGCTTCTTCTTTAGCTTGGGGTACTTCATCTTCATGTGACCTAGTCATCTACATTCATAACATATGACCTATTAATTATCTTCCTTCCTCTTGTTGGAAAATCTAATATTTCCTTGATATTTCTGTTTATATATTTGCTTAAAATTTCTTCACATTTGAGATATTTCCTCATCAATTAAGTTTTTCAACTCAACCTTGGAAGTTTCATTCTCCTTCTCTACACCTTTCAAAGCCCTAGTTCCCTTATGTTTATTATAAGTCTGCTTTGAAGCATATCTTGCAGCCAAAATTTTCTCTCTTCTTTTTCTCTCCCAAAGGCTATGAAATTTACTCTCCCTATTGATCTAGAAGAGCCTTTTCCACTCAAGTTAAGTGAGACAAAATGAGCTTGACTAGTTTGGAATATTTTGACACATAGTTGGGAGCCAACTCAACACATCTCCCACCTCGCAACTATGTAGAGGTAACCACCAATTTGGTTATCTCAAAACAAACTTCAAACTTCTACCTTGGCAGTGCCTTAGTCATCATATTAGCACAATTTTCATCAGTATGAACTTTATTTAACTCCAAGAACTTAGTATCTAAAGCATGATGTATCCAATGATACCTCACATTAATATGTTTGGACCTAGAATGAAAAGTTAGATTCTTACCAAGATGAATAACACTTTGATTGTCCACAAATATTGGATAGTTGTTCCACAAATAACCAAGCTTCATAAGACTTTCTTTAACCATAGAAACTCTTTGCATGCTTCCATCATGATAATGAACTCTACCTCTATAGTAAGCAATGTTGCACACCTTCCAACATGTTGATCATCAACATCACCATGTTTCTCATAATTTTTAGTGCTATTATCAACATTATCCATATTACAAATAGGCAACCACATCGGATTACCATCAATGGGATCACTATCTTTCTCGGGTGTAGTCTTCTTCCACTTGTCAATGTCTTCAATGGTTTGGTCTTCCATGAACTGCATATAACGTCTTTTGACTTGTTTCTTCTCAACATAATTGCACAACTTGTAGAAAAATTCATCCTAACCATAACCAATAAAAATATAGTAGCAACAATAATAGAAAATAAAAACAATAATCACAAAAAAGTAAACCAATATTTTTAACGTGGGAAAACCTTCTTAATGTGAGAAGTAAAAATCCACAAACACAAGTCATATAACCAATCTCCACTTAGATCAAATATGAGTACATGATAGTTAAATTAAAACTACAAATAAGTGCATACAACCAACCAATATATCAAAATAATAACGCTCTCAAATTTAACGAACAAATAGAGAGAAACCTAAAATACAATAATAGTTCGAGACTCCCAAATCTCCAATTAACAACCCCAATAGTCAAAATAAAAAAAAAATCATATTTCATAAACATGTCAAAATTTTAGCTCGATTCAACGATAAAGGAAACAAAAATTATAATTTTACTTAATGACTCAAAGAATATGTCAACAAATTTTCTCTCTATTTATTTTTTGGGTTAAGTATGTTTTTGGTCCATTAACTTTCAGTGAATTTTGGAATTAGTCCATTTCGAAACTTTGGACTAATTTAGTCCTTCATCTTTCGAAATACGTAGATTTTATGTTATTAATCAAATTTTGTTAGCTTTATTTTTTTGTTTATATTGTTTGACACATTTTTGTTTTAACGTTAAGTCAAATACTATAATGAAACATGTTTGAAATGTCAAATAAACTTAACAAAATTTGATTAAAAGGACTAAATCCACGTATTTTGAGAGATAAAGGACTAAATTTGTCCAAAGTTTCGAAATGAACTAATTCCAAAATTCAATAAAAGTTAAGGAACCAAAAGTATATTTAACCCTTATTTTTTTCTTAAAGGTTATGAAATTTACTGTTTCTATTGTTCTAGAAGACTCCTCTCACATAAATTAGGCGAGACAATATGAACTTAATTAGTTTATATTTTTAAAACATATAATTGTATGCAATCCATCATGCAAATTAAATTGAGAATCATTAAAATAAAGGATAACTTTGAGAAAAAAAAATCATAGTGAGTAAAAGTAAAATTATTAAAATCATGCAAGTTGGGCTGGTTAGTGTAATTAAAAATGAAAAGTAAATAAGTTTATCTGAGTAATTTTTACCTATTGAAACTACTCATATTTCTTCTAATTTGAGTTTAGGGTGTGTTCCTTTGGGGGTATGAATTTGGGGGAGAGTGTGAAGATGAATTTGTGTGTTTTTTTTGAGTGGATTTAGAGGGTAAAATGAATGGATTTGAAGATAAGTTTTATGAAAGTTAGTAAAAGATTTGATTGATGTGATAGATAAAGTAAATTGTAAAAATAGATAGAATTATAAAGTTACCAAAATACCCTTGATGGAAAAAGAGAATGATTTTATAATTTGATGTTATAAAAATAAGTATAAATAATTAATACGAATTAAAAAAAATATTAAAATTATATGAAATTTTAAAATAAAAAAAATTAAATTTTTATGAATGTAAAAAAAATTAGACAATTAAAATTTTAAAAAAAGTTATACAATTAAATTTAAACAAAAGTTATACAAAAAATGTTAAAAAAAATTAAAAAAAAAGTTAAAAAAACAACAACACACACGACACCGGTTACGATGTCACTCTCCTCTTTGCAAAGACACCGGTTACATAACCGGTGCCATACACACACAATGCACCGCACCGATTATGTAACCGATGTGTATATCATCATTCCTCCACGAGCTTCATCCCCACCACACCCCACCACCTCCTTCATCTTCGTCCGCCACCTCTCCTTGATCTTCCTCCTCCGCCACATCCCAACACCTCCTTCATCTTTGTCCCCGACGACCCATCGCTGCACTCACCACTCACCACTACATTCAATTCACACACACCCACTACCGTTTCCCAAAAGGAGGGGCAATTTCGTAATCTTAAACGAAATATACGCGAATCACCTCATTTTTGGGTGAATGGATTAAACCCTCAATCCCCAAATCCATGCTCTTATTTCTTTGTAAATCATATCAATAGAACACGTTCTTTGCATGGTATCCACACTCGTAAATTTGCTTCAACAGTGCAAATCATTCAAACGAACACTGTGTTATTGTGAAAAAAAATTGTGATGAATGATTTATTTAACACAATTATTTGAAGGGTAAATTCCAAACCAGAACGGTTTTTTCTTCAGTGGTGATTGGTCCCTCCCACCTCATATTACCTTGCATAATTTCTTAACCGTTTTTAGAAGTTCAATCCTTTCAAATTAGTTTCTATCTAATCTTTCTTTCCATTGTCAACAATTGAATGAAACGAGGTTGAGATAAAATGGTTCCGTTTCTGTCATAAAGTCAATTTAATGAGCACAAGGGTGTCTTATTTCTATGAAAAGAAAATGTTATCTTTTTGAGCAGTTTCTAAAGGGATTCCATGCTTTCATTTCTGTCACACAATAAAATACCATTTTTCTGTTATTTCTCTACTTAACCACGTTACCTACCTCGATGCCGCCTCTTTGACCATTTGGGATCATAACAAATTGGCTTTGTTTTCATCATTTTAGTTTTTGAATCTCACTGAATTTGATCCTCACAAAAATTAAATCATTATCTTCCCGAAAACCAAGAACATAAAATTGAAAAAGTTTCCCATAAAAACCATGACAAATATTTCTTTTTTTGCTTGATGAGGTCCTATGATTTTGACTATGATTCTTTTATACCTATCATAGTTAAACTTTTTGACTTTTGCAAACCCCAAAGTTCGATTTTTTGAGTACCATATCAAAGTAATATTTGATTGGTGATTTAATTTTTTCAACATCCTTTTTAAAACTAATATTTTATCGATTAAGAATCTTATGTTTTTTAAAAAGAAATATTCCTGTTTTTTAGAAAATGACTATTAAGATTTCGGGATAGAAAGACTAATAAGGGAAGAGAAAATGAATCAGAAATGAAGTTGTTGAAATTGAGAGCTGTTGAGTAAAAGATTTACACTAGATTTGATTGTTGTAAAAGAAAAATAATTAAATTAATCAAGTAATATAATACATTAAAATAATACCCATCAAAATTCAAAAATGATTAATTATAAAGTATTGAATTCATAAAATTAGAATAATATTTAAATTTATTTTATTAATAACATTTTATTTTTTATGGATTTAAAAAATAATTATCTTTTTTATAAAATTTTATACTTTTATATGAATTTAATTAATTTTTTAAATATTATTTTAGGATAGAAAAAATCAATAACTAAAATAATTTGTTTCAATTTTAAAGAAAAGAAACTAATATCTGTTAAAAATAAGAATGAATACAAATATTAATTATTTAATATATATATATATATATATATATATATATATATATTACAGAGATTCTTGTCCATATTCGTTTTTTCAAATTTAACTTTTAAACAATTCCTTTTATTAATTTTATCGTTATTATTTTAAATCTAACCATCTTTTTAATATGACCGTTTCTTAAACTTAACTATTTTTAATTATAAAATAATTAAAAACTAATTACAGTAAAATTATAAAAGTTACTTATATTTAATTTCATAATTATAAGTAACAGTAAGTTTATTACTTTTTTAATTAATACATATAGCGCGTATCTTGTATATATTAATATTAATGAATATTAATTTCATCACAATTCTCTACCGATATATTTGTATATATCACATACTATATCTAATTTTAACTTAATTTTTTGATTTTTTCTGTTTAAATTTAAAACATATATAAATTATTTTAAACGATTTTTTTTGTAAAACTCTCTTTTTCTATCCTAAAATTTAAAGGACCTAATCTCATCTGTTGGACCTAAGGGCTTACTCATAGGGTGCCAAAACCCCCCCAAAACCAGCTTTAACCCTCCCTCATTCTTGCATTTTTTCATAAACTATTTCCTTCTCTCCCTTGGCTGCTTCATGAGCTCTGCTAGGGTTTGGTCTCGTTCTTCATCAAGCTAGTTGAACTCCACTTCAGTTCCATCTTACCTTACCAAGTTCTTGGAGTTGTGGTGCTCCTCTGTGCTCGTGGTATTTGCTATCTTCTGTCCAGGTAAGGGAAGTTAAAACTTTTTTTTTTCTTTAAAATACAGTGTAATTATTTTTGTTGTACTTATTTTTGTTGAAATGAGTGTGTTTGATTGATGTGGCGCTATTTTTTTTTTCTTCACTTGCACACTTCTCGTAAAATGAAGGTTCCTACTTTATTAACAATTGGATCAAACTAAAATTTTAACCACTGATCTTAACACATAATTCTTGATTTTGAACGATTGGATCGTTACTTTTTATTTTACCTCATGTTATGTTTCATTTAATTATATTATTATTATTTAAATCGGACGTTACAATTTTAAATATATAATCATTACATTCATTAATTGTATTTATTATAGTGTTAAAGAGATACATTATCAAACATACCTTTTTATATAATGAAGTACCTCTTGTAACATTATAAATAAATATAACTAATTTTCAATCACTATAATTACACCAAATTTTACATATTACATCAACTTCTACATTAAAATGGGGAAAGTTAAACGATTTACTGTATTCATTTGAAACTATTATAACATCGAATTCTTTCTTTCTCAGCCGAAGCAAATAATTCGAAATTATGTTCAACTGTTTTAACAACCCCATTTTTTTTTTTTTTAAATTGAAGTGTAATAAAAAAATTGTAAATGAAAAATGAGTACTATAATTTTATTAAAAAGAAAAAATAATATACTTATAACTTTGATAGGATTTTTCAAGATTTGCAGAATGAGGACGTCTAAGTTTATAATTCTCAGAGTGTGGAGAAAATATGTTTCAATTTGTAACAATTTTATAGTTATTGTTTTGTTTTATAGATTAGAAAGTATTCTAATATTTTAGTGATGGATCTGTCAAAGTAAAATTGTTACATGAGTGTTTAATATTTTAAATTTAAGCATAATCAATTATGTTTTATAGGCATAATCTTTTATGTTCTCCCTTAAAAGTGCTTCTTTCAAATCAGATTCAAAATTCATTTCTGAATTTAGTTTCCTCAAAGTTCTCTTTCTCAGTTCCGTGTATGTTAAAGTGAAAAAGGTGAATTAGTAAAAAAATATCTTTCTTTTACCATGGGAAGGTGTTGAAAATCCAATATTGCTTCATGTTTTTTTCTTCCAACAAATCTCATTTTCCAGATGAAAGGTTTCCCTTTGTCAATGCACAATAGATCAACCCAAACAAACGCAAAGTTATATCGACAATATGAAATAATTTTGCAGAATAAATTCGCTAAACTTTATAATAATTATTTTAAATTATTAAAATAATTACTTTTGATTGGTTTGGAATGAAATTTTAATGATTTGAAGGTGCACAGTGATTGATTGTGTTGCTCTTGAGTTATTCTTTATTAATTATAATCGTATATATCTGTTTTACAACTAGGCCAGAATGATTCCTCTGTCCCGCAACTCGGTCTCTGTTCATCTGGGTGGATTACTCCGTGACCCTCTTCACCCAATTACGTTGGACCACTCTCTTAACAACCCTTGTTCTTCTCTTACTCTGTTTTGGAATTGCAAGAGAAAAAAGTGGAAAATATCCACAGCTATGGCTTCTAATATCAGGACCAACAATTACCTGCGCCATGTGGAATCAATGAAGCTCATGCCATCGGGTGCAGGTCACATATCACACTTGAATGCTGTTGTACTTGGTGATTCTCTCGCCACTGAAGAGGATGATTTCGTTCTTCCTAGTGAGGAATTTGCTAGCCAAGCTAATATTCAGTCCCCAGAACAGGTTTCATAGTGTTTACACTGATCGGTGTTCAATTTTATATTGCAGCTTATGAATGTATTCTGGGGTTCAATGGTTTTGACTTAACAACGAATGAAGAGAAAAACATGTGTTTTTTTTTTTTTTTTTTTTTTTTTTTTTTTTTTTTTTATTTTTTTTTTTTTTTTTTTTTTTTTTTTTTTTTTTGTATCAAGTCTTTGCGCAAGATTTTGTAGAAATTGATTTTTTAATGTGTCTGTGATTTGTGATCCATCAGTATCTGAAGATGTACAAGAGATCCATTGAGGACCCTGCTGGGTTCTGGTCTGAGATTGCGGAAGAGTTTTATTGGAAACAAAAATGGGGCCATAAAGTATGTGATGAAAATTTTGATGTAAGGAAAGGGAATATCAAGATTGAGGTAATTGATCTGTTTCAATTATCCAGTTTGGATCTTGTTTTTGCCTTTGCTTTTGTTTTTCCTTCCGATAGTGTTTGTTCAGAGACTGAGTGTGGTTGTACCTTGTGTTGTTTGTCCGTTTTCTCTTTCATTGCTTCAGTGGTTCAAGGGTGGCATCACCAACATCTGTTATAATTGCTTGGATAGAAATGTTGAAGCTGGACTTGGTGACAAGGTAGCCATTTACTGGGAAGGCAATGAACCTGGCTTGGATGATACTTTGACATACACTCAGCTTCTGCAACAGGTTTGCCAGGTTTGTTCCGACTTACCTCTGTCTGCATACAACGAGGATAGTCAAGTTCCTCAAGTTTAGGTGGTAACATTTTTTGTTTTTGAATTGTGAAGACTCAATGTAAAGTGGTCAAATAATTGAATATTTTTATTGTTTCAGCTTGCTAACTATCTGAAGGATAATGGTGTGAAAAAGGGAGATGCTGTAATTATTTATTTGCCTATGCTTATGGAGCTCCCCATCGCAATGCTTGCCTGTGCCCGGATTGGTGCTGTTCATTCGGTATCAACAAGAACTTAAAGACATTTTCCTTGTCCGCCATTTGTTGTTTACTCGTGTTAAACTGCTAGATGACTTAATATGTTTGACTTGCCTTTGAGTTAATAGTTAGTTATTTTCATCTGGTCAGGTTGTATTTGCTGGTTTTTCTGCAGAAGCACTTGCCCAGAGAATCATTGATTGTAAACCAAAAGTTGTAATTACTTGCAATGCTGTTAAAAGGGGCCCTAAGGTTCTCCATCTGAAAGATATTGTTGATGTTGCAATCAAGGATTCAGCCAAAAATGGAGTTCCTATTGGTGAGAATATCTTAATTTGTTTAATATTTCAGTTGTATAATCACTGGAATATTGACCAATTCTGCTTTGCTGATTAAAATTCTGACATTAATGTGTAGACACACAAACACACACACACAGAATAGCAATACGAAGTTTATGATTGGTGACAAAAGTGGAGCTTAATAGGTCAAACACATTGAATAAAACAAGTACTGTATTTTAACTTTTTCTAGTTTGTCAATAAACATATCATTGCGGGTGTTGTTCATGTCTCTTCCCTTTGACTTTTATTATGTGATATTAAATTTGTGACAAGTGTGTTCTATATCAGTTAGGCGTGAGACAAATAATAATTAAAGAAGTCGCTCTCCCCTCTTAGCAGCCAGGCTTTTGGGAGTAGGCTTTCTTCACAGGTTTATTTGATAGTTTGAGAATGTCATATGATGAAAACTAGCACATTGAAATAAGTGACTGTTTTTAATTTCATTTACAATGACCAATCCAAACTGACTTCACTTATATTGATATGAACAAATAAAGTAGGCTGGGGTGTTGTAAGACTTCTCCCTTTATGGTTGTGGATGGAAATCCTGTGCACCAAAATTACTTAGGTATATGATAGAAAGAGTAGAAGACCATCATCACATTGGATCAGGCACGGGGAGGAGAGATGAAGGAGGATGAAGGATACACTATACTCTGTAATTATTTACCATACTGGCTGTCTACATATATTAAGAGAGAAATAAGGTGCATGAGCATGTAGGGTAGGGTGGAGAGAGGGATTCTGGTATTTAGCACTTCTTGTCTGTCCTCTTGACCTGTTTCCCAATGTAAGAGACATTTGCAACTGAACTGAGCAAGAGAATTATCTTTAGGGTTTGTGAACATGTATATGCTACATCCATAATCTCTGGTTCAATTGTCCCTTTATTATATTCCTTGATCTTATTCTCTTACTTTTTTTCCCTGTCTCAACAGATAAATGCTTAGTTTATGAAAACTCATGGGCAACGAAGAGAGAAGATACCAAATGGGAGGATGGGCGTGATGTATGGTGGCAGGTTGGTATATAAAATCTCCATTTATGTTATATATATATATATATATATATATATATATATATATATATATATATATATATATACTCACATGATTAACTAAGTGTAGAATCATGGTTCTATTTTCAGTACTCTGCAAATTTCTACATGCCATTGCAAATAATTAGTTACATAATTGTTTCAGTCTGAATTTCTTCCGTTATTTCGAACAGATTAATCTGTTTCTGATGATAAGGTTGCTATAAGTCTTGCATTTCTGTTTAGCTGTGCTAAATAAGTTTTCAATATCCACGATTATGTAAATTTCATTCTTATTTTGAACATTTTTTTTGCTATCTTTGACTGGTTTTGCAGGATGTCGTTCCTCAGTATCCAACTAGTTGTCCAGTGGAGTGGGTTGATGCCGAGGATCCACTTTTTCTACTCTATACAAGTGGGAGTACAGGCAAGCCTAAGGTATTTGTGTGCTGTTACTGCTGTCGACTAAGTCATGTTTCTTTTTTCTTCCTTTCTTTACTTGAGGCTGCTGCTTTCTAATGTTTATGTTCCTAAAAGGGTGTCTTGCATACAACTGGTGGTTACATGGTGTACACTGCAACAACATTCAAGTATGCATTTGACTACAAGCAGTCTGACATCTACTGGTATCCCCAGAAGCATTTTCTTCTACCCTGTTTATCTTTGACATGTTCTTGATGAATCGGGTTCGCTACGGTTAGGTAAATGCCTTATACTCTGACTACAGGTGTACGGCAGATTGTGGTTGGATTACTGGGCATAGCTATGTCACTTATGGACCCATGCTCAATGGTGCATCTGTTATTGTGTATGAAGGGGTAATAAATTTTTTTCTTGAAACACTGTTATTTATTTATATTCGTGGCAGAGCTAGAGCAAATGTATCGAAGTGACATGTTATCAGCGGAACCAAAAAGACCAATTCAACCATAAATTATTAATATATTTCTACAATTTAAGAATTCTGAAAATGGTTTTACCATGTGAGAAGAAGAATGATTGAAGCCCAGCTGAAGAAATACAAATTAGCATACAATTAATCAGAAAAATCAAGAAAAACTTAGTAAAACCAGTTCAGACTTTGGATCAAATTTCATCTCCGAAGACTTGGGCTCAATGATATTCTTTGATAAAGTAGCCAACCCCAAGCAGTGGGAAAATGTTTTTGGTCGTTGCTTGCTGTTAACAATTCTGAAAAACAAAAGTACCGATTGTGTTATTTGTTTAGCTCGCAGAATTGTTACTGAACAGCAAAAACAAAAATGAGCAGCTAAAATGCTTTTTAAAGTGACCACTTCATGTAGCAATAGTTGACAGAAAGAAGTTTAAGGCCCACATGAGCAAGAGGTCAATAATTAATGCCTGATCAGTTTGTTGTCTTGGCTGTGATTACATTTATTGCTATTTTGATTCCATCATACTGAGCTTTGGAGATACACTAATTGTCCTGGCAAACTACACACATATACATTTACTGGCTTTGTAAATAGAAGTGAGGTGATCTCCGCAAATATTGTAGTGTTGGTGCAGGTTGAGTTCATAGATAGAAAATTACGAGTCAATGAGTTGCTAAGAAATACTCCATTTCAAATCTGATATTAACCTGAATGCAGGCTCCTAATTATCCTGATGCTGGTCGATGTTGGGACATTGTTGACAAATATAAAGTGACAATATTCTACACTGCGCCCACACTGGTGCGGTCCCTCATGCGTGATGGTGATGGGGTAAGATATCTCGTGATTACCTATGTTAGTTTTTCTCTATGAAAATTGATTTGACTATGAATGAATGTTTTTTGTGTACACACACAATCCAGCATGTCTCATCTCTTTTGGCTCTACTCTAGACATACCTCAAATTAGTTTTAGTTTTAAGGTTGTAAAAACGTAGTCTCGTTGCAATGTTAAAAGAAGTAAAGTGTTGTGTTGAGAAAATCTTGTTTATATTGTTTCCATTGCACATCTTACAGAAAACAAAAACCTAATAACTATTTTGTAGCCATTCATGAAAACAAAAATGTTTTCTCAAACCAAGTAGCTCATCGGTTATTCAAGATTATTTATTATAAATCTTCAAGCAAAAGAAGCTTATATAAATCACCATTTAAAATTGACATCTTTGCTTCTCGTATAGGAATATAACTGTTAGTTTATATTGATATTTTGAATAAAGTTCGGACTATAATATCTGAACATATTGATAGAACAAGGGAACTGTGATCTAAGAGTGTGCAGACTTCCATTGGTTCTTAATTTAATTATTGTTCATTCAAATCAATGTAATCTGTGCAGTTTGTTACTCGCTACTCAAGGAAATCTTTACGAGTCCTAGGAAGTGTAGGTGAGCCCATAAATCCAAGTGCGTGGAGGTGGTTTTACAACGTAATTGGAGATTCAAGGTGCCCTATCTCTGACACTTGGTGGCAAACAGAAACGGGTGGCTTCATGGTATTGTAGTTTCCAATGATTATCTGCTAAATTTGGTCCTAATGGCTGGCAATGAACATAGATAGGCTCATTTCTTTAGTCACAAATTCAATAGATTTGTTGCGTACCACATGTTTACAGCTAAAGTGATAATGGAGATTTGGATTGTGCACACAGACACACGCACACAAAAATACCTGTGCCTTTCAGGTATCCGAGACAGATAATTGGTAGCCACGCATAATAGATACTCGTGGGTAAGGGGTTGGGTGCGGATAGACATTATTCGCGTCAAATCCGACCCGTTACCCTCCCTACACAACAGATATGCTTATCATGTCTGCGCACCTTGGTCTTTGGGTCTAAATTTTTTTCTGTGGCTTACAGATAACTCCACTACCGGGTGCTTGGCCCCAGAAACCCGGTTCTGCAACCTTCCCTTTCTTTGGAGTTCAGGTATTCTATGCTGACCTTAAGTGTTCCTTTTGTAATTTAATGTACTCTTTTTTTACTTCCATATGACTGTTTCCATTTGCCTTCATCACTGACTAATTTATTTGTAACTGTAGCCTGTCATAGTAGATGAGAATGGTGTTGAAATAGAAGGCGAGTGCAGTGGATATTTGTGCGTTAAGAAATCGTGGCCTGGAGCTTTCAGAACTCTTTTTGGCGATCATGAAAGATATGAAACAACATATTTCAAGCCATTTGCGGGATACTATTTCAGTGGTGATGGTTGCAGCAGGTTAGTGTTTTGGTTGCATTACATGCCAGTTTCCACGATTCTAGTCTAATAATCTTTGAATTTGAATTAAGCCTGTGTGAATTAAATTTCTGTAGTTTTAACTCAAATCAGGAAACACCACCACAACACGAGACAATGTGTTTGATGATTATAATATGCCCTTAACTTTGTTTCAGGGATAAAGATGGATACCATTGGCTCACTGGAAGAGTTGATGATGTCATCAATGTCAGGTATGCTTTCAATTATGAAAGCTCTTTCTGATTCCTCAATCTTACAATTTTCTTTATAGATATAATCACGAAAACATTAATAGACAGGTCTATCTTCCATGATGTTCCAATCTTTTTGGTGTCCTAGTCTCATATAATCGTGTTATATGCAGTGGTCATCGGATTGGCACAGCAGAAGTGGAATCAGCACTAGTTTCACATCCTAAATGTGCAGAGGCTGCTGTGGTTGGTGTTGAGCATGCGGTATGTATTGAATGTATCATATTCTTTATGTGTGCTGGTCATAAAGTATGTTTTTGTATGAAAGAAATTAAGTTCAGTTTCTGCATAGCATGCTAAATGATTGCTGCTGTACTTGAATCCACTACCGTCACTACTGTAGGTGAAAGGACAGGGTATCTATGCATTTGTTACAGTGGTGGACGGCGTTCCTTACAGTGAGGAACTACGGAAGGACCTCATACTCATTGTCCGAAAGCAGGTCCGTACTTCAAACTGACAACATGAACCACTGTGTCTTGCTATAATATAGATATAGATAAATTATAGGTTTAATTTGTCGAATGGTACCCACTTTTATTTAGATGTGTTACTTTGATACCCGCTTTTAAAAATGTGTTAATTGAGTCCCAACTTTTGAAAAGATGCCTCAATTAGGTCCTCTTCAGCAAAAAATTATTAATAAATTTAACGGTATTGATATTTAGAATGACTTACAAAATTAAGTATTGATATTTATATTAAAATTTAGTGGTAAAAGTCATGAATTAAATTAACGGCTTTAGTAATTTTTGTCTGAAAGGAAACTGATTAAGACACTTTTTGAAAAGTTAGGACTAAATTGACACATTTTTACCTTACAAGCCGGTTTGATGATAGGTAGAGTTGGACGAATTCACTTTCTAAGAGTTACATCCATTTGAACTCCTTGTAGTGTTGTCAGTTGTTTAAAATGTTTATAGGAATTTTATCATCTCGCAATATGGTTGTGAACCTCTATATTTACAAAATTTGTATGAATATTTTATAAATGAATGATCACATGCTTTTCTTTAACATTTCAGATAGGAGCCTTTGCAGCACCTGACAAAATCCATTGGGCACCTGGCCTCCCAAAAACAAGGAGTGGAAAGATAATGCGAAGAATTCTGAGAAAGATTGCTTCCAGGCAGTTGGATGAACTTGGAGATACAAGTACCCTTGCAGATCCAAACGTGGTCAATCAACTTATAGAACTTGCTGATTCATGAAGCCAAAAGTTTGTATTATTATAGGTATGAGAAATGCTAGTGAACACACACTGTTGGACACTCTTTATTATTAACTAAAATTTATTGGAAATCAGAACTCCACGAGTTACCACTCTATTTAATAAACTTGACAAGATTTTGTAGTTTCCAATAAATTTTTAACAATAGTAGAGTGTGTATTTGAAATAAGTGTTAGAGGGTGTGTGTGTTAGTAGTGCTTCTCGGAAAAGGTACACTAGCCAGAGAGAAGTTAAAGGACAAATTTTGCTGTGTATGTGTATTTTTATGGGAAATGTTTGTGCTTGTGAAATAATAAATAAATCATCCATATTTATTTTCTTAAACTTCTCTTCTCTCTATTTATATAAACAGTTCAAACCTGCACTTTTTTTTTTTTTCCATAAAATAACATTCGTTGTAATCCTACGCTTGAGTCTGTTAAGCATGTTATACTGACCAACTTTACTTCGATTCAACAAATGATGGAGATAGTCAACAACATTACGTATAACTTCTTCCTGTACCCTCGTAACTACTACCAGCACCGTATACTAATAGCAAAAAGAGTAATGTCTTAATCTCCAACCCTAGTTCTTCCTCCTACATTTTCTGCTAGTTGTCACTTCTCCTCTGCACCCCTCTGCTGCAGTGCAACATCCACGTCGCCGCCACACCTCTTTGTCGCCCCTGAATACGTTCTCTTGTGGGAATCCTCTGCAACTTCTCCAACAAATTTTTCATTTTTTTTTCTGAAACCTCCGCACTGTTGCAGGTGATCTAATTTTTTCTTTTTACCTTTTGGACGGCTTAATCCGAAAACCTCTCTGAGTGCTCAATTTGTAACGTTTTTGGGTTACGTAATTTTGAAAGGGGAGGCGTTAGTTAAAATATGTTTCCTGGGACACCTTTCTGGATTGCTCAGATCATCCCAATGTTGTCATTATTATATCAAAGTATATTAAAAGTTTTTTCTGGAAAATGATTATTATATTCCGGGCTAAACTCTTCTTGTTTCTTCATTAGTGATAATTTAATTTCTTGGAGGAGGAAGAATCAAAATGTTATAGCAAAATATAGTGTGTAAACAAAATATAAAGTTATGGCTTTAGCTAAGCTTATTTAGCTTAAATAATTACTTAAAGAATTGCAATTGCATTTTTATGCATTTTCTTTTTCATTTTTATGCTTTATGACATGAAAATTATTTTAGAAATTCAACCCGTTTAGCATGTATTTTGTCTAATTTTCCTTGTGAATCTCAAATTTTTTTTAAAGTTTGTAATGCTCTCATTAACGTAAACAATTACTTATCATAAGTGAGGTGATTTATGATAGTCCCATTTAACTTCTCACTAAAATAATGCAAGAATGGGGTCATTAGTCAACTCATACTTAAGGGCAATAAAAGATTTTTCTTGTTTTTCTTCCCATTTAAATTTAACATTCTTTTTATCAATTTCATTTAAAAGAGCTCCCAATGTGCTAAATGTTTTTACAAATATTCTATAAAAACTAGCTAGGTTATGAAAGCTCATAGCGTCACTCAAATTTTTAAGGGTAAGCCATTCTTGGATAGCCTTCTTGATGACGTCCTGGTTCGGGATCAATCACACTAACAAGTGCACTGGTTTGATTGTAGTACCAAGTGTCATATCCATGGAGATTTCATAAAATTTTATCAAAACTCGTGATACTATTTTAATTTGTGATTATTAAAGTTTGATTTTAAAGTGATAGTGAACTAGAACTCTTATTTAGCACCAATTAATTCAAGTGTATAAAACGTGTTGGGATTGGGGTTCACTACTTTGTTTTTATGCACAATTACTGTTTCATTGGATTAACAAAGTTCATTCACTTTCCTTGAAGTACACTAATGTAATCCTAGGCACATGTTTGGGACACTAGGACCTAAAGATAATTAAACTTAGTGTGATTTATCTACTCCTGAAGAATGAACTCTTTACATTAATGATTAAGACTCTTTACACCAACTAAGTCATATAAGGACATCTATGCCTCCTAACAACCTTAATTACTCTATTGGATCTATAAATTGAATTAGCTTTTGCCTAACTCAAGTTATAAATGCAATAGATGATTCACCAGCTCATCACACATGAAATGAGAATTGAATCACTAACATATGAAAGAACAATTGAATAAAACAATAAATAAAATTAGACATTAATGATTCCTCACTCCTTTTTTCTTATATATATATATATATATATATATATATATATATATTTGTATATATATGTATATGTATAACTGAGGTTTGAATTCTATGGTGGTGCCATGGAGTGCCAGTCAATTGTTCTAGATTATATGTGGGGGATTAGGTTCATGGGAACCTGTCTTAAAGTGCCAAAAACCAGTAGCATTGACGCTACTGGTGTGGCGCCTAGCGGCAAGAGGTGAGCTGCTAGGCGATAGGAGGAACCAGGGAAGTCTTGGGACGCGCATCGCCGGGTGGTAAGATGGTTACACTAGGCAATAACAGCCAAAAAAGTGGCCACTAGGACGCGTGGCACCTAGTGGTGTGGATGGTCCCGCTAGGCGATACTTGAAAAACTAGACACTTTTAGGATGCATGGCGCTTGGCTGTGTGTGACTTCCGCCAGGCGGTGTGCAACACACTTTCCCTTGGCGACGCTTAGGCAACGCCAGATGATAATGCAAGGGACGAGGGCTGTGGCCTGATGATATGAGAAATCTGGTGTGAGCATGCGAGTTGTGGCTCGTATGGTTTGGCTTCACCTGATTGGCAATCACGAGTGGTGGTCGATGGTGTTGCGAATCTTATGTTAAGAATACAAATTGTGATTCGTATTAGGGAGCTCCACCTAGCATTATAGATGGTAGTTCGTAACATGATAGTTTTGCATGTGTAATCTACGAGTGGTGGCTTGTAGAAGTGGAACCATGAGTTGTAGCTTGTGGCAGCAAGGTTTATTTTAAGGTTATCATCAGAGTGTGTAGAACATGGATGTACATGGTGGTGGCCATAATTTCTAGTATTGGGGGGTGGAGGTTCTCCAACGAGTGTGTTTTTACATTATACAATTATTATTTGTTTATTCTATAAGTTCATTCTATCTGTTTGTGATTGGCGATGATCATGTAACTTGTTACACGAGACCAGGGGATGTTTCAGGTGGTACTAGTGATGCGTAGAGCCAGAGCGGGGCTAGCATGGGGAAAATCTAAAGGAGATTTTACTACTGTTTTGTGGATTTCAGATACTATGTTTTTTTATTATTTGTAAACTTAAAACCATTGATGTTAGTTTAAATTTTTGAACTTATACGCATTTAATAAATTTGAAATCTTCCTGCACTTTGGGAAAGAAGACTTATTAATTGTCTATTCATTTTTTTCGTATTATTTTTATTTTATTTAAATTGGTAATATCCGACTAGGATATTACATCATGTGCCAGTAATTCTGGTACCTTAGAAAGATGGATCATGGAGGATGTGCAGTGATGGTAGAGCCATCAACAATATTACTATAAGGTTCACAAAGATGACCCACTTCATTCCTTGCCATAAGATTGATGATGCCAATTATGTGGCCAATTTATATTTCAAAGAAGTGGTAAGATTACATGACATTCTAAGGAGCATTGTATCAGATAGGGATGTCAAGTTTGTTAGTTATCTTTGGAAGGTCTCGTGGGGTAAGTTAGGTACAAAGTTTCTCTTCTGTACAACTTGTCATCCTCAAACAGATGGACAAACATAAGTGATAACTCTTTCACAACTCCTTAGATGTTTTGTAAACAAAAATTGAAAAATTGAAAACTTGAGAGGAGTGGTTACCTCATGTGGAGTTTGCTTGCAATATTGTGGTTCATTCTACTACTCAAATGTCTCCTTTTGAGGCAGTATATGGCTTTAATCTTTTAACTCCATTACATTTGTTACCTTTACATGATATTGATTTTATGTCGAACAAAGATGGACTTGCCAAAACAACTTTTGTCAGGAACTTGCATAAAGAGGTAAAGGCCCAAATAGAAAAGAAGATGGAGAAGTTAGCCTCGAAGGCTAACCAAGGGAGGAAGAAGATCAAATTTGAACCTGACAATTGGGTATGGATTCACTTTAGGAAGGAGATATTTCCTTCTAAAAGGAAATATAAACTTTTACCAAGAGGAGATGGATCATTTCAAGTTCTTGAAATAATCAATGACAATGCTTATGTTGTTGATCTACCTAAAGATTATAGGGTAAGTTCTAGTTTCAATATTAATGACTTGTCTCCATTTGATGTAGGTTCAAATTTGGGGACAACTTCACTTCAAGAAGGAGAGAATGATAGAGGACTATCCCTAGATTTCATACAAGAACTTGAAGATGAACCTTTACAATTCAAAGGACCTATGACAAGGGCAAGGAGAAAAATATTGGAAGAACAAATCTATTCAAGGCTCTTGATGCTATAAGGATATTCAAAGGATATGAAGATCATGACTTAGAGCACATTTGAAGGATAATTAGTTTATGTTTTTGGACTTTGGGTTTTCTTTTAGAAATTAATTATATTTCTATGTTTTTGGGCTTTCTTTTATAAATTAATTTATGTTTTTATGTTTTTGGGCTTAGACCTTATTGTAGAGTTTCCATTTTATGTGCGTATATATAGAGCTACCAAAATCTGATGTAGAGACTTAGTCGTATATTGAATTTTATTTCATTAAAGAGAATATTCTCTTTGTCCTTGGCTTAGGCATCAGGCTCTTATAAAAGATTATAACATTTTTGTGGCGAATCTTCACTTGATTTATCAATCTGCTAGATATTGGTGTCCTCTATCCTTGTCTTATTTTGTGTTCTTCTTTGATTTATTTTTTTCGTCTCTCTAGAAGATTCAAATTTAGGAATGATCGTACTCTTTTCTGAATATGATCGTATCAAATAGACTAAAGGAACTATGAGCAAGTTGAATACCTAGAAAGTATTGAAGGTTGAAGGTCTTTCATTTTGAACCAACTGCAAATGAAGTTCAACTTGATCACAAACATAAATGTTATTGCCAAGTAAAAGGATATCATCAACATAGATAAAGGTGAACAAATTTGAAACTCAAAACTTAGGAGAGAGTTACAAAGTTTGGTAAACAAATTTAACAGAAATTGTTGAGACCATAAAGAGAACAAAGTAACTTGCAAGCAGATCATGGAGACCCAATAGAAAAAACTAGGAGGAAAGTGAATACAAACTTCACCCTCAATATCTCCATTAAGAAAAACATATAAACATCCAATTGATAAATAATATCCCAATCTTTTGCAACAATCATAGAGAGAAAAGCGTGCATGCTTACCATTCTCCAGAGGTTTCATGAAAATATTGATCCTCAATTTGGTTGTTTCCCACAATAACTAATCTAGCCTTCGTTCCATAAAGCCATCAGAACTACACTTGATTTAAAAAATCTATTGGTAAGGAATTTTCGTTTTTACTAAGAGGGAGAGGAGTAATAATCTAAGTTGGTTATCCTAAAGAGCTTGAATTTGAAGTTTCATAGCCTGCTCCCAATGTGGATCCTTCATTGCCTCTTTCAATCACCGTGATTCAACAGTACTACTAACAGCTGCTAAGAACTTTTTATGCTATGAAAAATAAATTATTAGCAAGAACTAGCAATAGGATAAGGAATGCTTGAGAAAAGATTGGAAAAAGTGTTGAGAGAGGAGGGTCTAGTGGTGGTGTGATGTAACAAATGCATGAATGGACTCTGGAGCAATCTCTATTTGTTCAACTCCTGCAGTTTAAACATTTTAAACATTGTTATTTTAATTTGAATATTGTTTCCCTTTTCAGAATGTATTGGCATTGAAATTTTTTTCACAATAAATCAGTGCCTTTTCTTGTTTTCTAGCACTCTTACATTGACAATTAGAATCTTTCAAATTAGCTAATGTTTGACGAGTTATGTTTATGTAACGAAGAGACAAAAATCAAATTAGATACATTAAATTTTTTTTCCTCTTGCACATACAACTGCCTTGTATGGAGAAGTAATATATAATATAATTAATAGACGGAATTGAACTACTCAATTCCTAAAAGAAAGATCCGAATGAATCCCAAGTACGCTATGTTACCAAGGACAACCTTCTCTTTAAAAGTATTGATTCAAAAGACTTGTTACCTTTAAAATGTTTTCACTCTCGTCTTTACGTTGTTTTGCCTTGTTTCACACATCGAAAATTTCAAAAGATTTAAAGCACGAGGAAAATTCTTCTCCACTGTGCCTCATAGATACATTACGTAACATAACGTGAATTAAATAATAAGAATTATAATAGTATTTAAATAATTAATGTGAATTCAGTTCAATTTCAATCAATTAAAAAATATCAACCATAAATTGAACGAGTAATTTCAATTCAATTTATTAAAAGAGTTCAAATGAACCAAAACATTGTCATATTTAATCAATTATTAGTCATTTGGATCAATTTTTAGTAATTTTTTAATCCGATCGGCTGTGAGCCCTCCTCATTAATTGTATCCTTTAAATCACTACTGGTGTAGGTATACTGCGTCAAAATTGACGGTAAACCACAATCCACAACCTGATTTTTAAAAGTATTAGTCAGAAAACTTGTTACCATTAAATTGTTTTCATACTAATATTTAATTGTTTTTTCTGCGAACAAAAAAAGTTAAAACATCATTACCATGCCATTTATTTTGTATTGTTTTTGATAAAATTGGTATTCTAGTCGGAAAGCAAAAATTCGTAGTCAGAGAGTATTCAAAAGTGTGATCTGTTTTTTTTTTTCACTTTACAAAGTTATTTTATGTTGATCGTGTTCCGCGCTCCTTCATTCTCTTTTGTTATTTGGCTTAGAAAATTCTCTACTAACTACTATTATTAAATGTCTTTTTTTTTTCCATTATGTGACTTTTTTCATATATTTAAAAGTTACACACTTAATAAACATTAAACTCCTTTATTATATCGGCTTTAAGCCTATCCTTACATAATTTTTTTAGCTTTAACATAAAAGAGGGTTTAACACCACACAACCCCCTAGTCATAGTCTAAAACAGCATAAAACTACAAAAGTTGTAACTTTATTCCTATAATATCATAAGCTTCCTTTTACCTTTGTTTAATAGTATAAGTCATTTTTGGACACTCTGATAAGTCACCTTCTTCTTTTAGGCGCTTTGAAAGCTCATTGGGCACATTAAGAGATTGTTCACTTGCTTTTTAGAAGACTAATGCTCATTTTCTCCTTTTGGGAGACTAGTTGTTCCTTTTATTGCTTAAGAAACTGGTAGCCCTCTTAGGAGAAAGTTCATAACAAACTTATTGCTCCTTTTATAAGAAGTTTATAGGAGACTAATTGCTCTTTTAGTAAGAAAATCATAGGAGTATGATTGCTCATGTAATAAAAAGTTCATAGAAGTCTAATTGCTCATTTAGAAGAAAGTTCATAAGAGTTTGCTCTTTTAGAAGAAAATTCATAAGGGTCTAGTTGCTCCTTTAGTAGAAAGTTCATAGGAGACTAATTACTCCTTTAAAAAAAAAAATCATAGGAGTCTAATTGTTCTTTTAAAAAAAAGTTCATAGGAATTTGGTTATTCTTTTATAAAAAAGTTCATAGAAGTCTTGTTCTTTAAAAGAATCAATAGGAAACTAATGTTCTTTTTAAGATAACATCTTAAAAAAGTGTCAATTCTTCTTTCTAAATGCCTAAAAGTCACTTTTACCTCTATTTTAACCGCTACAAACAAAACAAAGCATGGGAAAAAAAATATATAAAAAAATAAAGAAGTAGGAAAAAATGTTTTATATTATTATTATACACTGTTTACACATAATTTAAATATGAAAAAGATAAACTTTTTAAATATTTATTCTCCAAAGTACAGTACAACAAGAAACAATAATAAATCATAGTATCTTTTAAAATTTTTGATATCGTGATAATTTATTATTCAATAACATGCATAACTAAAATATAAAAACATTTTATAACAAATTTCTCTTTTGTGTTAGTTACTGTAAAACTTTAAAGACTTAAATTCGATTCTTCCTTCTTCTTTTATATATTCTATTCATATATATATATATATATATATATATATATATATATATATATATATATATAAAATAAAAGTATAATTATGCTCAAATGTACCGAAAACAAATAAAATAATGAAAATTGTTATTAGAAATAGATATATGATTTAATTCATTCAGATTTTTTTTAACTATGATAACAAAGCAGGTGAGATAAAGATAGGAAGAAAGCATTTATGAGGAAAACAAATCACAATAACGTTGTTGAAAATATGAGATGGGCAAACTTTTTTTTCCACTTTAACAAATTAAGATCTACCACGGGTAACTTTTTTTTTCCTCCTATTAGTCTTAAAGTGAGCCAATCCGTCTCACAGAGGTTAGCTCACACGAGTCGAGTTAAAAATGAGTGAATTCAATTCGGTTCATTATATGGTAGGTCAGGAATTTTGCAACCTGACTCAACCCACTAGGAGTTGATAGGTTAAGTGGATTGGCTCACTAACCCATATAAAAAGAAAAAAAAAATATTTATTTAGTTTTAAGTATTCAAATATTTGAATAATATTTTAAGCAACCTATGAGATGACAATCATAGTAAAATCAAGAATCAATATCTTCATCATACTCACCACCAATATATGATGAATTGTTTCCAAGAAAGTATCCATATAGTTCAAGAAAACATGACTAATATTACACAATTTTTGTCATGCTATTCAACAAAATATAAATGAAAAAATTACATATTTTTGTCATGTTAATTTAGAAAAAATTGTTTATATGACAGTTGTTTGAGTAACTTATTATAAAGATAATAATTAAAGATTAAAGTATCAACGTATATAACTTGATAACAAAATTAATTAAACATCAAACTATTCAAATACTATTGAGCAACATTCTAGCATTTAAAAACATGAAATTGTGAACCTATATAATTAGGAGTAGTAAATAATTATAAAAAAAATTAAAAAAAATTGTAAAAAAATGTGATGGGTTAAGTAGGTCAATCCACTTTCAATCCGGCTCGAACCTGTTTAACCCGTGGGTTAAGTGAGCCGAGTTGACTTCAATTAGAGATGACAAATAAACCCGTCCCCGTGGGTATTGTCCGAACCCGTCCCCGTTTTGACGGGGAATCTCCGCATTGACTGGGTATGGGTATGGGTATGGGGAATCCCCGACTTTTTCAATTGGGTATGGGGATGGGTATGGGGATGTACATATCCCCGCCATATTACCCGTCCCCGTTTAAATTATTAAAATATT
>Ga0209589_1001760_pt1 | contig 36347 bp, 23 predicted proteins | sample CowpeawhiteBW_FD_187525 | JGI IMG/M metagenome (GOLD analysis project Ga0209589, IMG submission 187525) | Root nodule microbial communities of legume samples collected from California USA - Cow pea white BW (SPAdes) (version 2) | ecosystem: Host-associated > Plants > Roots > Nodule | place: USA...
TTTTTTTTTTTTTTTTTTTTTTTTTTTTGGTTAGGAACTGAAGCGCTGGAATGGAAAAACATGATGGTGATGAATTCAATTTTCATTTCCAAAGCACGACCATCTTAGATAGGTTCTTGTAGGGTTTGTTGAGAATCTTGTAGTTTTTTTTAAAATTATTCGTTTGATCGCTGATGTGGAGTTCGATTTGTAAGATAGATCGACAAATAAGAGGAAATCATTTGACTCTGAATGGATTTGGAATGCGTGTGAAGATTTGTTCGTTGTTTTCTGAGAAGAATTGAATTAAATTTTAGTATGGAGAATGTGTGTGATGTTAATCACTTGGATGCTGATGTTCTTTTGCCTCCTCGTAAGCGTCTTCTTGCTGGATTGAAAAAACAGAGCTCGGATGGTGATGCTGCAGCAGCATCTCCATCGCGGGTTGTTGCTTCTTGTGCTATAGTTTCCGAGGCTGTTGCCTCTCCACCTTCTTCCTACTCCGTTGAATTTGAAGCCAGGCTTAAGAATTTGTTGAGTTCTCATCCCACTAACCCTAACCTTATTACCCCTGAGGAGGTTGTGGAGGCTTCCAAGGCTGAAGCGGTGGCTGCAGTGAAAGCTGCAAGGGCTGCTAGAGCTGCAGCTGAGGAAAAGGCCGAGATTGCCGCAAAAGCAGTTGCATCTGCCAAGAGAGCTTTGGATTTCATTGCCTCTTTCTCCGAAGAGGCAATGGGTAGCAAGGAAAGGAATCCGAAGAAGAACAAGCTCAAGAAGCATCTCCCAGTTCATTTCTTGTACAAAAAATATCAACAAATTGAAAATTGTGGGACGGATGAAGAATTGGCCCGGAAGTTGCATCGGGCCATGAACAGTTCTCCGAGAATCTCAAAGAATTCTCCAAATTCAGACTCAAGAGGCAGGAAATACAAAAAACCTAAGAACTTTTCGAGCCTTGAAATGACTGAGGCTTCGGATTCCCACATGGTAACTGGACAGGATTTCTTATCTATGAACAATGGGCATGCAGTGGTGGTGAGTAAGGTTGATTCTGAAGGCTCTCTTCAAGAAGCGTGTTCAAGCAAGGAAGATAAGAAGGGATTCAGATATCATGGATCAAGCCAAATGGAGGTAATAGACAATGGGGAAGCAGAGGAGAAAAAATCAGAAGATCTGTGTTCAGTAGGTAAGAAGAGAGGAAGGGTGAAACTAAAGAAGTTACCCTTAAGCATTTGCACTTCCAAAGATAGGGCACAGCCAAAGGAAGGTGTGAGAGCTAGAAGTGTTCCATTCACTGAAAATAAAGCTTTGTTTCCAGTGGAGTCATCTTCTGACAGAGTGATGCCAATTGAGGCTACATCAACATGCAAATGCCAGGAGTTCAAGACACCTGCTTGTATCAAACAAAGTAAAGCTGTGCAATCATAATATTCAGATTAAATTGAGATAACTGGGGGCTAGAAACTACAATTACAGAAGTTCATAGCTGTGGTAGAAACGATCAAGTTTTTTTTTTTTTTTTTACATATATGGCCTTTTTTGTTCATCTCTGGTTTTGTAATGAATTTGAACTTACTAAATGTAAATTTAGATTTTTAGCTGTTTGCATTAGTTCTTTCGGTTTAAAAGTTGTATTTCAGGATAATTTACGGCAAAGTTCGAGTTTAGTCAGGAAGATGCAATGAATTCAACAGCTTTAGCATTGTGCTGTTTATTCCATTCCGCATTTGTATTGAGAATAAAAAGAGAATCTGTGGTCTTTCTATTAAGCTATTAGCTAATCTGTTGCTTGTTCCTCATGTTATGTTCAAATGTCGTAAATGCTGATGGTGTTCTCCTCTTGATCAGTAATTATTGTTGAGATTTTCTATAAGTAAACTTCTACAGGTTTTAATAGTAATTTTAATTCCTTTTAATTAATATTTTAAAATCCAAATAACTCTGACTTAAGAAAATAATACATTTTTCTTATGAAGTAAGGGAAAAGTTGAATGTCAAAATATAATTTTAAAACAAATAACATTGCTCTGTTATTCTCCACTGAAATGAAGCATGAATACTTTTCAGCATTAAATGGGTAAGTTATGAAAGCTTTACTTTAAAAACTTTTTGGAAATTTATCCAGTACATGTTTTTACGATGCAGTTACGTAAGTTTTTAATAAACTTACATTTATAATATTATGATCCACCAACCCATATTGACTATTCTATGATATACAAATTCCATTCTTCTGACAGCTACCGATGAATTGAGTACTTAGTGGCATTGATGATAAAATATTGGCAATTTGTTTAACTGATTTAAAGGGAAATTATATTATATGATTGTGTAAGAGCTCTTATTTTAATTGTTTTGCTTTTATTATCCTTTCTTCCTTCATTTTTTTTTTGTTTCATTAGATAATTATCCACCTATGGTGTTAAAACTTGTTTAACATTAATATCTGATTTACCCTAACATTTCATTTAGATTTGGCCTTTTCTTTTTCCATTCCAACGGAACTTCTATTTGATACTTATAACTACATTATGGCTAAACTTTAAATTTGGGTAATTTGATGAATAAGTAAAATGAATAAATTTATGCATTTTATATAGTTTAGTAAAAGATTTACGGAAGTATTAATTAAAGTATGCATTACATATAACTCTAAAAAATTTATACCAATACAAACCAGTTATGTTGTAATAAAAATGTCAAGAAATATTTAATATTAATAAATGCAATGCTAATTGTTTTTCTATGTTAGTTTTTATTTTGTAATCTATCTTTCTTTTAAAAAAATTTCCCTTCTATTTTATCTCTTTATTTTTAAGTCTAACTCATCAAGGTGACAGAGTGTAAATGGTATCTATCTCATAAACATTTGAATATAGTAAGTTTTTCTTTCGTTTTAAGATCTTTATATTCTTACTCTTTTGCTTCTATTGGTGTATTTTTAAGTTTTATTGGTTTTGTTAATTGGAAATACTATTCTCTCAAACGGTATTTGTATTTTAATAAATGTTTTTATTGATTGAATGATGTTCTCTTATATTTTTAGGAGTTTTGTGTGATTTTAACTCTCTTCCTTTTATTGTATGAGAAACAAATAACTATCAAATAAAAAAAATGTTTTAAATTATAGACAAACAACATCTCATTCAATAATATAAAAAAACACATATAATAAATTTATTGTTTATGTAATAATTTATAGGTAATTAGTAATTTTTTTTTATATTTAGACTTATTATTTATTTTGCTTACTAGTTTTACTCGATTGAGTTTTTATTTTTTATGAAAAATTGAATTGAATTTTAGTTTCATAAAAAAAAAAATTAATGTGATATTTTCCATTAAGTACATTATATGTTAAAATTTATATTTTTTACTTAAAAATTGTCACATGTCAAAATTAGAAGAATTCAAACAAAAAAGATATTCAAAATTTATAACTTGATTTACTTAAATTTTAATATGTGATACTTTTAAATGGTATTATTGATTTTTTTTTTTTTACAAAAGGAACTCAATTGAGTTAAAATCAAATATAAAAGCTAAAATGAATGAAAAGTATAAATATATGACAAATTTCTAATCAAACCAAATTAACTTCTTGTTATTTTTTTTATTATATCATTAATTATATTTAATTTAATTTAATTTAATTGTTATATAAACAGCAGTTTCCAAGGAATAAATGATGGAATGAAAATAGACATATTTATATTTTACAACATAATATTAATAAATAATAAAATAAAATATAAAATAAAGTATAATAAATAAAATACTTGTTTATTTTTTATTTTATTGTTTTTTAGTCTATTACCTATTGTATTTATTTTTTACTTTCACATGTTTTTGTTTTTGTTTATAAGGAGAAAGAGTAAGTTAGACACAAATTTCTTATCTTCTTTACTTTGATTTTTCATCTGATTTTACTTTTATTCTTAAAGAAAAAATTAACTATATTTTCTCTTATTTGATAATGAAATATTAGTTCAATAATTAACATTATATTTTTAATCTCACGAGCTATTATATATTCATCTTTTTATAAATATAAAAAAAAATAATGTATTACTTTTTCTTCATAACAAGTTTTAATTATGACTCAATTATCAAACATTTTTTCATTTAGTAATTGGGTCTTTGAATTCTTTATTTGATTATGATAAAATATTTTTTAAACTTAAACTTAAAAAAATATATACATTGATGAAAAATAAAATAATAGATTTATATTTTAAAAAAAATAAATTCAACTCCTTAATGTGATTTTGAGAAAAGGTCTTTAAATATATCATATATGAATATCTAATATATGATTTCATTTTGTAGTTATAGTTATTTCTTTTGTATATACAATTATACTAAATTTTATATTAATTTATATTATAGTAGTAATAATAGTTAAATATATGAAAATTTGGTGTATTATTTTGCCTCCCAAAATTAAGGGTGGGCAAAAAATCCAATTTTTATGATCCAATCCATTTTTTTTATGATCCAATTCATTTAATATCCATTTTATTAAAAAATCAATCCATTTAAAATCCATTTTATTGGATCTGGAGATCAATCTAATATACATTTTATATATTTTATGAATTGGATATCCATTCTCGAAATCTAGATTTTCAAAATGGATAATTCAAAATATCCAATCCAAATTTTCACTTTATGTTTTTTGTTAGGTGAGGCTAAAGGTTGAGACGGAGTGACCCAAATTTAGTCGTATTTGATTGAGTTGGCGTGATCCTATACAAAATTTGACAGAATTAGGCCAAATTCTGTCAAGTCGGTCCCGATCGAGATTTGACCTGGTTGGTCCTCGACAAAATTTGGAAGTATTCGGCCAAATCTGTCAAATTCTTTGGTGTCAGCCCTATGGACACAAATTTGGATCCACATCCATTATTTGGATTCAAAATGGATATGGATTAGATTTTCGATAGGGCTGACACTATATAATTTGGCAGATTTTTTGTCGGGGCCAACAAGGCCAAATTTCAGCATGGGATGAACTTGGATGACTTTCGAACGAATTTCGGTCGAGGACGACGTGACCAAATTTGGGCCAAGGTTGACTCGAGAAAATTCCAAGCGAGATCAACTTGACTCGATTCGACTGAATTTCGGCTAGGGCCGATTTTGCCTAATATGACCAAATTTTGGCCAGAGCCGACTTGGGCAAATATGGCCACATTTGGGCAAGGGCCTGATCAGTCAAATTTCGGTCAGGGTTGACTCCACTAAATTCGTCGGTTGGGACCGACTTGACTTAATATGACCAATTTTTTATCACAGCCGACTAAGTTGAATATAGTCAAATTTTGTTCGAGACTTACTCGACCGAATACGGCTAAATTTGAGCTAGTACTGACTCTACCAAATTTTGGTCATGACCAACTCGACTGAATTTGGCCAAATTTAGGTTAGGACCGACTCGCCTAAATATAACCAAATTTCGATCGCGATCAACTCTGCCGAATACGACCAAATTCAGGGCAAGACCAACTCGATCAAATTTTGGTCGAGGCCAACACGACCAAATTTTGACCGGAGCCGACTCGACTGAATTCGGCCAAATTTCGGTCGTGGCCGACTTAGTTGAATACGGCCAAATTTCACCCTAGGTCGTCTCAGCCAAATACGACCAAATTTGGGTCAGGGTCGACTCAGCCAAATCTCAATCGCGGCCCACTCGATTGAATTCAACCAAATTTTAAATGGAGCCAACTAGGATGAATACACCCAAACTTTGGTCGTGGTTGTCTCGGTCGAATACAGTCAAATTTTGTCTAGGTTGACTCAGCCCAATGCAGTCAAATTTGGGTCGGGCTGAACTCAACCGAATACTTCCAAATTTTGTCCAGGACCAGCTAGGCCAAATTTTGATCGCGACCGACTTAACAGAATTCGGTCAAATTTTGTATAGGGTCACGCCAACTCAATCAAATACGACTAAATTTAAACTAATTGGTTTCAACTTTTAGCCTAACCTAACCAAAAATATAAACTGAAAATTTGGATTGGATATTTTGGATTATCCATTTTGAAAATCTAAATTTAGAGAATGAATATCCAATTCATAAAATATATAAAATATATATCAGATTGATATCCATATCTAATAAAATAAATTTTAAATGGATTGAATTTTTAATAAAATAGATATTAAATGGATTAGATCATAGAAAAATAGATTGGATTATAAAAAATGGATTTTTCTCCCACTCTTGATTAGAATTTTGTGACACATCTCTTCACATATTTAATGTCAGAATAGAAAACCAAAAAAAAAATATTGTCTGCCAACTTCTAAACACTTTTCTAAAATCATCCATGTAATGATAGCAAACATCTGCAAAAGCTTCAAATTACTTTTGTTGTATAAGGTTAGTTTTCCTATTTCCGATAAAATTATGTCCTTTTCTCTTCCTTCTTTCGATTAATAAGAAACTATTATTTGAAGAAGGATAAATAGCAAAGAAGAACCTTAGCTATACTGCAACCAGTAAACCAAAGCACCATTATTTTATGAAAGAATCAAGTATTTCAGTGCAATAATTTGAGACGTGCTACGTGGGACGTGGAAGGTGAGACGTGAGACGTGCGACGTAAGACGTGAGGGTGGGATGTGAGACGTGGGACGTAGGACGTGAGACGTGAAACGTAGAACTTGTGACGTGAGATGACGTAGTACGTGAGACGTGATACGTGAGATGACGTGGTACCGTGAGATGTGAGCCGTCAGTCGTAAGACGTGGGATATAGGACGTGAGACGTGAGACATGCGACGCGAGACGTAAGACGTGAGACGTGAGACGTGGGAGGTGAGACGTGAGACGTGGAAGGTAACATGGGCATAATACATGGGACATGCAACGTAAGACGTGAAACGTGAGGTGAGACGTGAGACGTCAGATGTAGGACGTGGGACGTGAGACATCAGATATAGGACGTGGGACGTGAAACGTGGGACATGGGACGTAGGACATGAGATGTAGAACGTGGGACGTGGGACGTGAGACGACGTGGGACGTGATACGGGAGACGTGAAATGTAATACGTGGGACATGAGACATGAAACGTGAAACGTGAGATATGAGACGTAAGATATGAGACGTAAGACATGCGAAGTGAAACGTGAGACGGGAGACGTGAGACGTGAGACGTAGGATGTGGGACGTGAGATGTGGTAGTTGAGACGTGAGACGTGGGATGTGGAACGTGGGACGTCAGATGTGAGACGTGAGACGTGAGACGTGAGCCGTTAGACGTGTGACGTGGGACGTGGGACGTGAGACGTGAGCCGTTAGACGTGTGACGTGGGACGTGGGACGTGAGACGTCGAAGGTGGGACGTGAGACGTGAAATGTGTGACGTGGGACGTGAGATGTGAAACGTGGGACGTAAGACGTAGGATGTAGGACATAGGACATGAGACGTGAAACGTGGAACGTGTGACGTAGGACGTGGAACGTGGAACGTAAGACGTGAGACGTGTGACGTGGGACGTGTGACGTGTGACATGAGACGTGAAATGTGTGACGTGGGACGTGAGATGTGAAACGTGGGACGTAAGACGTAGGACGTAGGACATAGGACATGAGACGTGAAACGTGGAACGTGTGACGTAGGACGTGGAACGTGGAACGTAAGACGTGAGACGTGAGACGTGTGACGTGGGACGTGTGACGTGTGACGTGAGACGTGAGAGACGTGTGACGTGAGACGTGAGACATGAGACGTGCGACGTGCAACGTGCGACGTGGGCGTGAGACATGAGATGTGAGACGTGCGACGTGCGACATGCGACTTGCGACGTGCGACGTGTGACGTGAAACATGAGACGCGAGACGTCCGTAAACACTAAACCTTGAAATTTATATTCATAAATTTTAAACTTTACAATTTAATTAAAAAATTTAGATGTTTAATAAAAGAATTGTTAATGTATCCATCAATTTGTACTAACAAATTTAAATTTTACTTTTGTAAAAAACTGTATTAATAAAAAGATATTAAATACGTATAAAAGTGAAAGAATAAAAATACGAGGGTAAAAGTAATAATTAATGTTTATTTAACACCTAAAAATAAAAATTATGAGGATAACAACAATAATTTATATTTATTGAACTCCTAAATGAGTGGAAGGAAGCAGAGGATGATCTGAAAAGTTAAACTAAGGATGAACAAAAAATCTAATTTTCATTATCCAATCCATTTAATATTCATTTTATTAAAAATCTAATTCATTTTATTGGATCTGGATATCAATTTGATTTACATTTTATATATTTTATGGATTGTATATTCATACTCTAAATCTAGATTTTCAAAATGGATAATCCAAAATATCCAATACAAATTTTTAGTTTATATTTTTTGTTAGGTTAGGCTAGAGGTTGAGACAGCCTGACAAAATTTGATCGTATTCGGCCGAGACAACCACGAACAAAATTTGGCTGTATTTAGCCTAGTTGGCTCCAGTCAAAATTTGGTCGAATTCAATCGAGTTGGCCTCGATTGAGATTTGACCGAGTCGACCCTGGCCCAAATTTGGTCGTATTTGGTTGAAACGGCCTAGGATGAAATTTGGCTGTATTCAAATGAGTCGGTCACAATCAAAATTTGGCCGTATTCAACTGAGTCGGCCACGACCGAAATTTGGCCAAATTCAGTCGAATTGACTCCGATCAAAATTCGGTCGTGTTGGCCTCAACCATAATTTGACTGAGTTGGTCCTAACCTTAATTTGGTCGTATTCGGCAGAGTCGATCGCGACCGAAATTTGGTCATATTTAGGCGAGTCGGTCCTGACCTACATTTAGCCAAATTCAGTCGAGTTGGTCATGACCAAAATTTGGTCGAGTCGACACTAACCCAAATTTAGCCGTATTCGGTCGAGTAAGTCCCGAACGAAATTTGATTATATTCAACTTAGTCGGTTGTGATAGAAAATTGGTCATATTCAGTCAAGTCGGTCCCGACTGACGAATTTAGTAGATTCAACCCTGACCGGAATTTGACTGATCAGGCCCTAGCCCAAATGTGGCCATATTTGGCCAAGTCGGCTCTGGCCAAAATTTGGTCGTATTAGGCAAAATCGGCCCTGGCCGAAATTCAGTCGAATCTAGTCAAGTCGATCTCGACTGAAATTTTGTCATGTCAACCTTGGCCAAATTTGGTCACGTTGTCCCTGACCAAAATTCGTTCGAAAGTCATTCAACTTCATCCCATGCTGAAATTTGGCCTCATTGGCCCCGACAAAAAATCTGTCAAATTCTATGGTGTCAGCCCTATGGACACAAGTTTTAAAAAATTTAATTTGAACTTATTTTATGAAAAATAAATTTTGGATTTTGAACTTGATCCAAATATTTATATCTGGATTTAAACTTGATCTAAATATTTGGATATGGATTTTTAAAAAATTCAATCTACTTTTTTTGAAAAAGTGGATTTAGATCGAAAATCTAATCCAATTATTTAGATCCAAAATGGAGGTGGATTGGATGATCCAATCCACGATCACCCCTACCCAAAATTATTAGCCATGATCCGTTATTATTCTTGTCCGATCAGAATTCTTGAGTAAGTTTATATTTAAGGAGAGATGCAAATATACTTATATATGGTGGTGTTTGTTTGTAATACTTGAAGGATGATTAGCTATAATGTAACTAGAAATGCGGAGTTACAAAATTACTGTGATCGTTCAATTATATTATTTATGTGTAATGATAATATATTTATAGAATTTATAGAAATATATAAAAATATTTTTTTTTTTTAATTTCATCCAATTTGTGACATTTTACTGTAGTACAGTGTACACACGTTCCGTTCCCTTTTTTAATTTGATCTCAATTTTACTTTAGTGAAAAGAAACTGTAAAGGGCCGTTGGACCTTCTTGGGCCCACCCATCATTGCTCCCAGGTTCCTAACATCATTTCAATCTAGAACAGTCCAAAAAACGATAAACGCTTATGCTTTTTTTATAGTGTGAAATATTTATCATGACTAATCCTTATCAGAAAATCTAATTTTCCTTATCCACAACATTGGTTAATTACGTTAATCAGATTCTTTCTTTTGATTTAGGAAACTTAACTCCAAATTCAGATTAAAGGAAAAGCTGAGACTTGAATTAAAATCATGTGATGATGTAATGAATTGCAACATATGAACAGTATACAGGCAAATTCTGGTGTCAGATATATCAGTGGAGGAACAAAATTCTTTGCTGATTTACATCTTTGAAGTTAATAAACCATTAGAAAGAATCTTATTGAAGTTTGATAAAAAATAATAATATGACAATCAATAGTTCATGTGGAAGGAGGGGCTTAAAGATGTGACTATGCCTTGGACTGTGAGATCTGAAGGTTGCTCATTCCAGCATGCACTTTTTCTTGAGCAGTTTGATTTGGAGGGTTCAGCCATGGATGTTCCAGGCACTGTCTCGCAGTTGGTCGCTTCTCAGGGGCAAAATCAAAGAGTGGTAGAAGAAATTCTGAAAACTCTCGAGCATCATTAGCTGAAAATTTATATTTATCAGTCAGCAATTTGTCTAGTGGACAGAATTTTAGCCTGCGAATCCTTTTTAGATCCCCATGCCTGTCAAAGTAATCCTTGGATTGAGCTCCTCCAATAGCAATCTGCAACTCACAAGCATTAGATATGGCAGAATAGCTCTTCAAGAAACTATATGAACAAAGTGTTCAGAGTGTACTCACCTTCCGGGGCATCTTTCCAAGGAGTTCCATCATCAGGGCAAGGTGATCCTAAAATCAACAAAATGCAGATTTTAGTATTCTGCTAAAAAAATCTTTAGGGTAGATTTGTGTTCAATTACATTAATGACCGTGGTGATTTTTTCGTTCCTTTTTGTTGATAAACAGATCAAAGAATATCAGCTAAGATTAAAAGCTTCAGCTTTGGAAACTACAGTTTGATAGATTTCTTACTGTAGCTATTTTCAAGAGTTGTTGATCACAGATCACAAGCGTGAAACTTTCAATTTCACCCTATGATTATAGAAACTCAAACACAACCAGAAACAAAAAAAAAAACTTTTTAGTTCCACTCACAACAGGGCTGTAGCCTGTAAAAGGATCATAAAAAGATGAAAACATGAATACTTACAGATATAAATTGTTACATAAGATCTCTCGTGTGGCACAGAAGAGACATTATTATAAAATAATCTTGGTACTTGAGACAGTATTTTGTCGAAACTAGTTTATCATGAGCGATGCAAAAAATGCTTTAGTAAAACAGTACAGAAAATTTGTCAAACTGACATCTGGCTTACTGGTTTAACAAGGTGATTCAATGAATTCTATTCTTATGTATCTTTCACATATTCCACAATAGAAGTAATATAAGTGTATTTGTAAGTATTAGCGACAAATATAACAAGATTTAACCATTTTTTTCAAATCGTTTCTGATAGTATTGCTACCTTCAAAAAGATCACACGCTTTACACCAAATTGAAGCCAAAGGAACCTCCTTAAAAAATATGGAATTACTTATAAATGCATAAGACTTCAAAACGTAACTAAGCATTATAGTATTAATGAAATCATCATACCTCATCCTCACTAAAACCTTGTCCACCCTTTGGTGTGAACAACATATCTCCAGTGGCTAGTTCAAAAACAATGCAAGCAAAAGACCACATGTCAACAGGGAAAGAATAGCCAGATATCAGTATAACTTCAGGTGCTCTGTACTGTCTTGTCTGAATTTCTTCTGCAAACTGCTTATCAGCCCAACAAGCATTTCCAAAATCTACTATCTTGCATCTCACATCAATCCCATTAATGTTTCTATCGGTGTTTGCAACATCTTCTCCCATTGTCCCTCTTCTTCCGGATATCTTAGCAACTGCGGACCTTGCTCTCCTTTTCAACCTTTTCTCAATAAGACTTGATACTCCACCATTTGTGTTTCCCTCAGGTCGCTCCAGAATTGGGGAGAGTCCAGATCTTAAAGGGTCTTTGGCAGGATCAATGGTTGAACATAGAAGAATGTTTTCAGGTTTTAGGTCAGAGTGGATTATACCAAGATCAGTATGCAAGTAGTCCAAACCAACTAAAACACATTTGCAAATCTCTCTAACTTTATTCAATGGAAGGCCTTTGTAACGGTTATATTTGATCAAGCGAAGCAAGCTATCGCCCAGAAACTCTAGGACCATGCATAGATGCTGTCCATTTGGACCATTGTGCTTAAAGTTGTCAATCAATTGAATTACAAATTTTGAATTTGATGGGTCACGGTCAGCAATGGATGAAAGAATATCAATCTCATGAAGGGCAGCCTGAACAAACTGAGCCGCACTTTTCTGGATCTTGAGTGCAACAAATGACTGAAAACCACAATCTAAAAATTAGACAAAAGTGCAAAAGAAAAATGAAAGCTGGTGCACAAAAATAACAAGAAAATACCATTGTTTGGGGAGGTTAAGGTAATCTCTGAGAATAAACACACAACCGTACATACATGTTTAACCTTCATACAAGGTTTCTGAACCAAAAGCACACATAAATGAACAAAGGATGAAGTTGGACGTGATCAATGAAGAGTGTCATTGTGCATATGTGTACAACTTAAACTTATTTTCTTCTTGGGATTTGCCCAATTTTCTGCTTTCTAAATTCAAGCACTAGCAAGAACCTATAACTAACTACAAGTTATGCGATTTATGGTTAAACACCAGTGTCACGGTTACCAAGATGCTTAATACACAAAATCGTGACCAAATCAGAATCAAGCCGTTCAAACAGAAGCAGCAGGGGCACATTTATTGCCCCTCTATATACAGACAAATCTATCACCCATGTAAACCAGGTGGTCACATTCTGTGAGGACCATTCACCATTTCCCGTTAAACCAACATGCATAGATTCCTTTTTATGACACAAGTTGAACAAAAGAAGGAATCATAGATTCGTATTTCCATAGTGGCAAGCAATCAACATCAAGAAGCCAAATAATCTCAGACACAAAACGACATAAAGGTGCCCAAACAAGAACCGAAGATCCCGGAACCTCCACAACATTCGAAGGAAGCAAATTTCAAACCAACAAAGCACAACGAAAATTTCCAAACCCAGTACACTCATCACAGCCCAAAATCCAAACCCAAAAAGGGTGGTCTCAAAACGACGCCTTTTTGCAGAAAACAAAGAAAAAAAAAACTGACATAACAAACGGAAAAAAAAAAAAAGATGGGTAAGAAACATACAGAAGTTTTAGTATCGTAGGCAAGCCAGACGGTGGAGAACTGACCCCAACCCAATTTTCTCTGCGCTATGTACCTGCCGCTGCCGAACTGATCGCCGACTCTGACGGCGTGGTACCCTCCTTTCCGGTAAGAGTCGAATCCCTCATCGTCTTCCTCCGACCCCGACGACGACGAACACGACATCACCTTCTGATCTATTCAGATTCACCCAAAGAAACTCAAAATCTGATTCTTTCTTCAAAATCCTCCACTGATTCGCCCTGCTTTTCCCTTTTGATATATCTTCTTTAACTCGGAAATTGCTTGGACGCGAAGTCTTTGTTTAGGAGGATGAAGAGTTATTATATTTGCGGTGTGTGAGGCTTTTGTTTTGGAGGATGCAATTCCTATTCCTTATTCCTCCACTTTTTTCTCTTTCTTTCTTCATGTGATGTGTGGGTCTTCCATTTTTCCTACTCCAATTTCATAGCCCTTCGTCTTTATCATTCCCTCTATGCCCTTCGTTTTCCTCGCTTGGTTTACCTCTGTCATTGACTATTTTCGGGATTCCATAATTTCAACTGTCTGTTTCCAAGTGAGGTGGAGCAATCATACTCTGAAACCGCTTTGTGGGCTTCTGTCATTTCCAACATCATGCACCTTTTTTTTTTAATGTATGTCTTTATGGTTTCTTTGTTTTTCTAGGGTTCCTAGGTAATGACATGGTTAATTACTACCACAACCAATAATTTCATGGGTTAATTTAGTAGTAAATCTTAAAAGTCTTGGTTTATTTATTCGGTTTCATTTTGTTTAGATTTGATTTGACTTGTTAGTCTAATGCGCCATCAATAGTGTTGAACTAAAAGTTCATGTTTTTTCTTACTTTTTGTAATGCTACTCACTTAGAAAGTGCTTATTATTCTTCTCATTTATGAATTGTTTCAAACACCTTTCAAACATTCATTTAATACCTCTCTACTACAGTTTCTCTCTAACATAAAGCATCATCTCTTAGATATGATTGAGGAGGATCACACTGGCACATGGCATGACAGTCTCAGAAAAAAGAGCTACTCCATTCAAAGTGTTTCATTAACTTTTCCATTTTAATGTTGTGGTATTTGTAGCTGAATTTGTTTACTGATGGTAAGTTCTTAAACTTTATCAGTCATTCTTTTTCCCTTTTAAGATTTCATATACCTGTGAAGCTGGCAATTAATATGACAGTAAAATGGAGTAGAATCAATTGGACGCAGATTCTGTTTTAGGTTGGTGTGGTTAAAATAAAATCACGTGAGAAATTATTTGTAGCTTCTTTTGAAATTTGATGGACCTAAAAGCTGAAAAAATGGCATGAAAAGCTAAATGTGTAAGTAACATCATGAGTGCAGAGAGGATATGTTTTATTTTCAGTGTTAGAGAATATGTTATGCTTTATAGAGTTTTATTTGCAGCATTTCTCTAAAAACTAATTTATAATCTCTTTGACAAGTGATAAATTAATTTATAATTGATAAGTTGACTGTTACAATATAAGTTGTTAATTTATATTCTAACCTTAACTTATTAAATTACAAATATTTAATAAAATTAATTGATAAGTTTGTTGAAAAATGTAGAATGAGATAAAGTGACATGATGTATAAATTTTATTATATAAATAAAATTTGTGTTTTTAGGAAAAAAAACAAAATTATTATATAATTATAATTTTATATTTCAAAACTTTTTATTAATTTTTTATTTTGTCATTTAGTTTTATTTAAATTAATTTGATCTTTTTAATTTAAACTGCTGTTTTTTTTTACAAATTGTATTGTGTGTAGTAATAAAAATATAACTATATAATATGATTTTTTTTAGTTAAAATGTTTTTTATTAATATTTCCTTTGTTTTAGGTAAAACTTACCTTATCAAAATTTTGGTAAGATAAGTTTGATTCATTTTTTCCTAAACACAAATATATATATATATATATTACTTGTGTTACAAACTCTTTAAAATACACGTAAAGATCATTTCCTTTTGAAATTCTCCGATTTGATTAATATAGATTCTTTCGATATGTTTTTAGTAAAATATATATTGTAATCAATTTTAAAATTGTTTTTATTATACATCAGTTTTTAAATTGTTTTATATATATATATATTAACTAAGAAAATTGGATCGGATTAGTTAAGATATTCAAAGTGTTTTTATTTTTTCTTTCTTCTTTATCTCCTCTTTATCCACTCTCTCATCTCCTCACCTTTTTTGTCCTCTTAACATTTTCTTAATGCATTTTTAATTACACTTTTTTAGTTCTTATAATATGTTATTCAACCTATCTTTTTAATTTTTTTATTTATTGTCCTTTATTACTTATATGACATCTTAAATTTCTTCTCTTGAAATATTTGATTAGACTAACTAACTAGACCTATCACGATATAAAGGCTAAAAAGATAAAAAAAAATCAAAATAACGTACTCACAAAAAGGCAGACTACCTGAATCTATCACCACGATATATATAAATATTTTTTTTTTTACATTTTATGTAACATAACATAACACAACTTATTACTTATCTATGATCACTTATGTATTGATTAATTATTACATTCACAAGTTGATATATAATTTTATTGAATACAACGTGAAAGTCTATTTTTAATGGCTTCTTATATTGTGAGATCTCAACCTTTTTAAATTTTAATTTAATATAAAGTTATTGAAATGAATATAATTGGTGGTGTGATGTATAAGTCCAACTATTAGTTTATTAAAAGTATGAAAAAAATATGGATATTTATTTAAAATAGGAATGTTCGCTTGCTATTTTATTAAACATATAAGAAAGACTTGTGTCAATTTTAAAATTTTAAACTATAAAAACGAGTCTTTCATAAGTGTAATTTTTCCTGAACTAAATGGACGAACTACCTTTATGTAGTCTGATGTAGGATTTAAGTTTTTCTTTCCTTAATTTTTTATGGGTCACAGTTTGCATAAAGTTTCAATTCAATCTTCATTTCAAAGACTGTATAAAAAAAATCATGAATTGCTGTCTTTCTTTATTGCCCTCGTTACACGTTGATCCACGTTTCTTTTGCAATGATTTAGAACCATAAATTCGGCACTATAAAACTGTAATAATTGTTTTCTGGTGTTAATGCTGTGAAACAATTAATTCTGCAAAATCTAACTCAAAAAACAGTGACTTTTTTGCTCAAATTCAGGTTTTACAAGTAAATAAAAGACAATCAACATGGTCGCCATTCTAGACCCATGCTTGCATTGGTTCATTGAATGTGAATCATCTCTTGGAAGGTCTCTCTTTGATTCATAGAAGCAGAACTTCAAAAGGAAGAAGAAATTTTAAACAATTAACTAATGTAATGTTTCTCAGACAAAAACCTTTTAGATCCATATGCTACAACTTTCACAAAAAATGAACCAACAACAAAGAATTAGCATGCCTTTATTGTAGCTGGTGATGAACAAATCACTCAGCAAATTGAACACTTTATTCAGGAGCATCAATTCCAACTAGAATAATTCCCTTCCAAGAGAGCAATCAGCAAGAATCACTATCACGGAAACAAACATCAAGCATATACTTAAAACATGTATAAGCTTAGTTTCTCCAATGTATCCAAAGAATCACAGACATTTTTGGATTACCATTACTCTCCATTCATCAGTAGATTCAGAAGAAAAAGATACAGAAAAGTTTTGAACAGAATGATTAGGATGTGGGGGAAAGAATCTCCATCACAGAAGTGTAAGTGCCAGAAACTGCAATCACAAACCCAAAAACCACAATTGCTCCATCCCAGACAAAACAACTCCAACCCAACTCATCCTTAAAAACAATAAGATGAAACATCGCAGGCAGCACAAAACTCAACACAACACACACACTGCTTCCAACCAGGGACAAGAAATCCGCAAAATTAGGCACCAAAAGCGCAACCAAAGAAATCAGCAACACCATGAGCCATCTCAACCACAAGCAGTACCTAGACCCACAGAACCTTCTCTCCATCACCTCATTCACAGGATTCATCATAATCGGAAAAGTGAAAAACAAATTGATACAAAGCCCCAACTGAACCAAAAGACTAATCACCCCAGGACCCAAATTGGTGGTGATAATACCCTTAGTTTCTTCCCCAAACGCAAAGTACCCTAAACCCCCAAACAAACCAAACAGCACAGAAATCGATCCCATCCCCAAACCCAAAACCCTACCGAACTTCTCCTTATACCTCGCCTCACTTTCCAACGGCAGAACCATTCCGATTCCCTCAAAAGCATACACGGCCACACCTATGCCGTACAGAAACACAGACAAACCCCCGAACACTTTCAAATCGGGTTTATTCTTAACAGAAACAAAAACATCCTCGACCATCACAACACTCTTCGCAGCGAGATCAACCACGTCAGCGAAGATACTCAACGGAGCCAAATGAGTCAAAGTGCGAACCGAAATCAGTCCTAACTGGAAGGGGAAGCAGGCCCAGAGGAACAGAACCTTGGGGGTGAAACCGAGGAAAACCGGCGTCGTTTCGTTGTTGGTGAGGAACGCGAGGGTGGAGGAAATGAAGATGAGGTAGCTGACGCAAAAGCCGGATTGGGAGAGGACGATCATGGCGTCGACGGCGAAGCGGCCCACTGGGCCGCAGATCGTAAAACCCAGGTCGCCAAAGGAGGTGATTTTGGTGAAGCCCGTTAAAGATTCGAGTTTGCGACGCGTGAGGACGAGGAGCATCATGCAGTGGTAGGTGAGGAAGGCGACGGAGAAGAGCATGAGCAGGCCCATGAGCCAGCCCGTTCGCTTGAAGCTGTAAGGGAGGCCCAACACGCCGGCGCCGACGATGGAGATGAAGATGTTAGCGAAGGTCTTGAGATTGGAGGACAAAGCTGGTGCCTTTCCCAGGAGGGGTGTGTCCTCTCTAGGGTAGGGTGGAAGGGTGTAGGAAGAGGATCCTTCTTCCTTGGAGAACACCATTGTTTCTTTCTTTCTGTTACTCCACACTTCTCAATTCTCAACTCTGTTCTATCACAAATTACGTGTGGATCGCTTCCTTGTCAGAAATTTGGAATACTGCAACAGAGGGTGCTGAATTTGATGCTAAAGTTATGATATTTTTGGTGTTTCAATTTCAATATATATCACCATTATATAACACAACAAGTAGGGTTGTTGGATAAAGTATTGTGGTGGCGGCTATGTTTGTCTTTTGACAGGACTAATCTTACTTGTCGTGTTAGTTTCTCTGTAGCTTTTATTTGATTTCATTTTGTGGATTTTATATAATCTTGTAGTAGTTCTTCAAAAATAGGGTATTTTTTTTCCTTGTTTTTGTCATGTTTGTTATATAAAGGAGATCAGTGATTCTTATTATATTATTTTATGTTTAATATGCAATGATAAGGTGCATGCATGGCCATGATATTTTATTGGTTTTTCAATAAATATATATATGACTCTAACGGTTTACCCGTGACAGGTTGTTTAGTTAAAGTTGTATAATTACTGTTGCTATCCAAAGTCCAAAGAGATTGCAGGTGAAGTAAGAAACTACCCAATAAAAAGAGAGCAAAAGAGGTTTTGGATTAAAAATATGAAAAAGCTCTTGAAGTAATATGAGTGATTGTTTCCCTTCAAGTAATTATTTGACCTCATTCTCTTCAAAGTCAAGTCAGATCTAACTCTTTTAAACTGTGAAAGGTTAAAAGAAAAAACTAAATTAATACACACGTGTAAACATAAAATAATCACACTTTTTATTCTAATATTAAAAAGACTATTACATTTAAGGAGTGTTTATAGCTTCTTATAGTCAACCTCCTATTGTATTTGAATATATCGATTACTTGGATCTTATTCTAAGAAAGTGAGATCTTCCACTCCCATGAAATTATATGTTCTATTTAAAAATGAACTATACTCTATTTTAATTTGAATGAAACATGTTCTTATTTTATATTCAATATTTTAAAAAATTGAAGTTTTCAAGTCACTGATGGATCAACCAAAATAGTTGAAAAGAATAATAATAACTTTTCCAACATTTGATTAGACACCGATTTAAAAAAAATCAATAGATTTTGGGTATTTTATTGTTTTTAAATTTTCTTGGAAGTTATAATTTCATTAGATTTTTATGACAGGTTGCAATATTTGCAAATTGTATCAAATCAAGATTATTTAGAGTAATATAATAATAGTATTGTAGTGGGGTACTCCCCTGTTTATGGTACTTATTAATGTTAATAAATAAGCAGATATAATATTTCACATTTTTGTTATATCTATTTTTTTCTTTCTATATTTACATATATTCTATACAATCTTTAGGACAGGATTAAAAATAATTAATAAATAAGGTGATATTAAATAAAGTCTGATCTCAATATTTATTAATGTAGTTTTATTTTATTTAAAATATAAAAATACCTATAAAAATTATACAATTATAATGATAATTTACATAATATAATTTCTCTTATATTTTAATGTTGCCAAAAATGAAAATGTAATAATTAAACTTAAACTTAAATTAATAAAGAAAGTAACAAGTGAACATAAAAAAGTTAAGCATTCTGGTATATCGATTATTAAATAATAAAGTATTAAACATATAAAATTATTTTTTAATTTTGTTTTGTGTATATTAAATAAATAATTAATTATAACTGTATAATATTTATGAATATTTATGCCCTCTAAATAAAGTAAAATTACAAGATTTCAACAAACATAAATAGAATTAATGATCATTGATTATACCAAAAAGTCTTTTCCCTTAATTTTTTTATCCTTTATATTTTATAGCATCTAAAGTTGTTCAGTTTTCCATTTTTTTTTCCCCATGCATTCTGCAACATCTTGAAACTTTTCTTTCTCACATATTCAACACACCTATCTCTTACATATTGGACCATAATAATATTTTGATTTGGCAACAAGAAGTTTTGTCATTGTGAAAAAATCCAACTTGTGAAGTTCTTGGAAGGTCTGATATACCGTTATAGTTTTCGACACCTGAAAATGTTTCAAACAATAAAATCAATCCAGAATTTCTCAAATCTGGACAAAATTGACATTTAAAAAAACAAGATAAAAAAGCTAAAAGTTCAATTCAGACAACCAAAAAAGACAGTAAATCACCACATATCTTCTTGATATTAAGAAGATTGTAGACATATTAGTTGTTTTAGAGATTCCTATTTCAAGTGATGAACACATTAAAATTATTTTAAATGGGTTATTCGGTGAATATTACAGCTTCATCACTTCCATTTTGTCTCGTGTCAATCCTTATACAGTGATCCTTATACAGTGAAGACATTGATGCCTTGTTGCTGTCACAAGGAGGACACTCCAAAAAGTTCAAGATTGCTGAAAGTTTAAGTTTTAATCAAACTTCCAGTCCTTCTTCTCCAAACAATTCAACAAATAGGTTTTCTAGTTCTTTTAATAAAAACAATAGTTTTTTTTTTTTCCAAGAATCAGGGTCAAAATAGAAACTCAAATCATTTTTCTTGGCAACCATATTCCTCTTGGTCCAATTCGAAAATTCAATATCAAAGATACAATAAGTTTGGTCACACAACTCTCACGTGCTGGCACAAGTATGAATCTGACAATCAAACTACTATTTGTGCTAATCACTCTGGATGCATGTCTCTAGAAAATACCGACACATCTTCTCTATTGTACACTCCTTCCACTATCAATGATTCCTTGTGGTATCCTGAGACTGATGCTTTTCACCACATAAAGCATTGTCCACAAACTTTCACATCAAAGACAACTTACACAAGCAATGAAAAATAAATTAGATAATGATACTAGTTTGTCTATCTTACATGTTAGTTCAACTTCTTTTTCTTTTCCTTCCAACCGGATTACTCTTATCCAATCTTTTACATGTTCCTAATATTTCCAAGAATTTGATTAGTGAAAGGAGATTTGCTATTCATCTTACTTTTTTGTTAACATTTTTAATTTAGAAATATTCTTGTGTGGTGGACACTTGTAAACTCAGATATTTATAAGGGAACTTATTTTTTATCATAACTACTTTATTTATACACTAAAGGCCAAGGCTTTTGTTGGTCCCCTTAGAGAAAGGACACCACAACTTTGTCTCTCCTTTGTTCATCTTTCTAACAGCCGTCCAAAATTTTGTACAAAAAAGTCATGTCAAGTGTGATAGGAGTGAAGATAATCCATTTGATGTAAATCTTAAAGATGAAGATCAAATAAAAAACTCAAATATCCCTCGTTTGTGATAGTGACAAGCTAACTAATAGCCTACCCATTGCCAACTTGGTCATCTGTCGGTGTACCCTTCCTAATTTTGTCGTTTGACAACAAGAAAACGTGAGGTTTTTTGCTAGCAATGCACTTACACATACAGAATTTCATTAGTATACGGATAACCAAGAGAAATTTAGTCTACACACCCAATTAGAAACGGTGAGCTTTGTGGAAGGCAATTCAAGGTATGTACACCCATAGTCATTGAGATAAGGTTTGTAACAATTAACTGGGAGTAAACGACCAAAACACTTGGTGTTAGATTTAAAACCCATCGGTGGAAATCAAACCAAATAAACAATTCTTGAATACTTAATATGTGGGGAGTATTAAGAGTATGAAGCTAAGAAACTGATTGTGGGACAGAGTTTGCAATATCCACCTGAGTACTAGAGTATGTCATCTATGTTGAATATATTCTTATTGACCCTTCTTTCTTGATTCGGACAGTGTAGTAGTGAATTTCAAATAAAAGGGTCAGGAAGGATGCCCTTGTCTACCATTTCTCTAAAGACCTGCATGGATTTTTGAAGGTCCCCTTTCCTACATAAGACATCAATCAGAGGACTGTATGTTTCTGTATTGGGTGCACAACCTCTTGAGGTGATGTCTTCCACCAACTTCAAGGCATTCTCAACTTTTCCCTGTCTGCAAAATTCCGTGATGACAGCATTGAATGTAGATGGAATAGGAAAACAGTTATGAGCAATCATTTCATTCATCAGCTCAACTGCCTCTCGGATACTACCCTGTTGGGAAAATCCATGAACAAGGCAGTTATAAACTAAAATACTTGGAATTCCACCTTCATCAGTCATCTCATCATATACCCTCTTTGCATCCTCAATAGACCCCTTCTTGCAGTGCTCTAAAATCTTCTGGCTTCTGTCAACAGCTCTAGGGAACATGTTCCCCATCTTTGTTAGAAACTCAGCTGCCTCATCAAATCGATTTTGCTTAAACAGGCCATATATTATGCTATTGTAAGGACTGATGCGCCCTTTAGAGCCTTCTTTGCTTTCCTCCATTAGCTCCAAAATAGAAAAACCATCTTCAATTCTTCCTTCTGAGCACAGACCCCTAATTAATGAGTCAAATGTAACAAAGTTCCATTGGATCCCATCTATTTTCATATCATTAAAAAGATCAAGAGCCAAATCCAACATCCCAGATTCACAAAAGCCAGATATCAGTGCATTGTAGGTATCCACATTTGGAAGACAGCCTTTGCTCTCCATCTGCTTCAAAAAATGAAGTCCAACCTTCACCTTCCCCACTCCACAAAACCCCTTTATCAAGGTGTTGTAAGCCACAACATCTAGCGAACCTCCCATGCTCTCAACTCTCTCTAAAACGTCGGCGGCCTCTGTGGCGCGGCCAGCACTGCATAGAATTTCCAGCACCTTAGTAACAGTGACAACATCAGGCACAAATCCCAGGCTAAAACTCTTCTCCAGCAGGACAAGAGGCTGAACTGAATTCCCTTCCTTACAGTACCCAGATATCAAAATATTAAAGGTAACATCATTAGGCTCCTCCATCTCACTCATCAAGCTCCTAGCCCTCCCAACCTTCCCATTCCTACAAAGTGCATGAAGCAAAGTGTTGTAAACCACAGTGTTTGGAGTAACCCCTCTGGACTTAATAAGCTGCAAGAGCTTAAAACCTTCACCTATCCTATTAGTGAGGCACAGTCCTTTCATCAAAATCCCAAAAGTGTAATCATCCCCCTCAACTCCACTCGCCATCATGCTCTTCCTATAAAACTCCCTAGCCATGTCAATATCCTCCTTCACAAGCACATCCAAAATTGAATTGAAAATCTTGAGGGAGGGGCTGCCGTGGAACTTGTACGCCAAGTCAAGCACTTTGATTACAGTTCTAATCATCCGCGCCCGGCCGAGGCAGCGGATGATGGTGACAAAGATGGCATCATTGGGTGGTGCACCGAGTGATTGGGGCATTTCGTCGAGCAGTTGCTTGACAGTGTCGAAACGGCGGAATGTGCAGAGCTTGTGGATCAAGGCGCGGTATGTGGATTGAGAATGGGCGAAGTTGGGGACGGTGGACGCCCATCTGAAGCATTCCAACGCTTGGGTAGCAGATTTCTGGTCCAGTATCAGCTGTGAAACATGATCCTCGCTTGGTGGAGAAGAAGAATATGAAGATGTAGATGAATGCGTTTGGAATTGGAAACGCCTTAGATAAGGGGTTGAGGAGGATCTACGATATGCCAATACTTTCCAAAGTTTATGCATTTCATCAACCGAGGTTAAGTACAAAGATTATAAGACTAAAAAATCTTGCCACAAACAATGATTTTTCCCGCTGAACAAATCACCCCACTCAATGCAAATGTGTTCCCTTTAAAGAAAAAATGAATCATTTTTGTCTATCCTTATTAAGAATCTATACCTATAAAATAGCTGACACCACATTTTTCATACAAAATCTTAAAGTTTATGGTTTTTTCCTTTATTTTTTTACATTGCTTAACTTTTTCATTTTTAACTTATACTTAGACTCTTAACAAATCACTCTTAAGTTTTTAAGCTTTTATAGGTTGTCTGCTCCAAAATAGATATACTTTTGAATGCGTATGGTTTTATTGAAAATTGTATTTAAGACACTTTTTTTCTCATAAAAGGGGCCTAAAACAAAGGGACACTAATCACAGAAAACGACAGCTGAATGATTTGTTAACAAAGCAATGCAAAGAAAAATAGGAAGACTTTTATGCATGCACTTCAAGTATATCAACCTATATCCTCTTCTTTCATCATACAAGTTTACGTACAATCGTAATTCTGAATTAAGTAAGTTTTTCCTTGATTCCAAAAAGATTATTTTGTACATTCGTTTAACCTGTTCTAAATGAACAAAAGTGTGTGTTGATATTATCGGAGCACAGGAAGAAATAACCAACTAGGAACAAGATGAAAAATTCTATGGCGATTAGCTTCTATGAAAATGTGATTGCACAATAAAGATTCCAGGGAATTAATTAGTACTAATAGAGAGAATATCCCTGACAAGATTGTAGTAATGATGCTGCACATGAACACCCTTGTTTAACACTATCAATCCTTCTAAGTATTATGTCCATATTTGTCTTTTTAACAGAGTCATTTTCAACTTGATAAGTGATTGTCTGTTTTTCCTTTAATTTGCCATATGTATGTGTAAAGGCAAAGACAGGTCAACAACAATAAGAAAACACAGTGAATGTTCCTAACAAATTTACAATGACTTGAAAATGTTGTAAAAGATAAACTAAGGGCGGAAAATACAAATCATTTACTTCATAGCTCTTTTCGGTGGACAATGGAAGCTTGCTATATTGTGTTGTGTATTTGTATCACTTCCCGCCATTGAAAATGGGAAGACTGACACAGAAGGATACTCAAAAACTGGACTTCAAGAACCTTGTGGTAGACAACAAGACCAGAAGTATGTGTGACCTTGCCGGGTGATAATAGTCCTTGTAATAATCATACTCCCCAATTCGAATTGTTACAAGTTGTGTAACATTATTATTGACATTTAAGCAAACAACAATGTTCAAGTGCAGCAGGGGTAGCAGTTAGTCAGAAAAATCCCCACTGAAGAACACCCTACTCAATAATCTGTACAAATCAGCAACTTCATTTATTCATCTACCATTCAAAACACCCTTGAGAAGATCAAGGCCCTCAGCAGAAATACTCCTCCTCCTATATGATCTAGGAATTTCAATTTTAGGAGGTGGATCTTTGGAGAAACACACAATCACAACTGTGAGGTTGTCACAAGTGTTGCGTTGAAGGGCCTCAGTAACAAGTACTTTTGCACATTTGTTCGGATCATTATGCTGCATCATCTCCTTCCTCACCATTGTCACAGCACACTGGCTGCTCATCACATCCCACAATCCATCACACCCCATTATCAAAAACTCGTCCTCTTCACTCAGCACCATATCAGCAAGTTCTGGCTCCGAGCTTAAAGGACTCTTAGAACCTTTGCTGCCTTTTATGTGCCAATCTCCAAGAGCACGAGCCACTGATAGTTGGCCATTCAGGTATCCATCGTAGATCACTCCACCAAGTTTTTCAATTCTTAATCTTTCAGAAGTGCAATTTGGTTTATGGTCTTTGGAAAGTTCAACTGCTCTGCCTCGTTTGCCCAACACAGCACGAGAATCTCCTGCATTGGCAATCAGCATGGAACTGCAAAATAGATTACTAGTACAATTAGCATGTAGTAGCAGCATGCATTCAAATTCATATATGCAAGGACCAACAGTGTTTAAAAATCATTGCTCGAATCATATGGTTCTCAGTCCCTTACCTTCCCAACGTTAGGGCTATCAGAGCTGTGGTGCCTGAAGAGCTATCAAGAGAACTCGCATCTCTAAAAGCAAGATCAGCCTTCACAAATGCACTCTTAATTGCTTTCTTAATGTTAGATGGGAAATGAGCATCTTGAACTATAAACTTGAGGATGTTCTTTCTTGTAAATGCTGCTGCATCAACGCCACCATGTCCATCAAATACCTGTATATCATCAATCTCCATGAATGCCTAATCTAAGGGACATGCAAAAGGAAACAAGATTGGAATACCAATCAAAACATGGTAGTCGAAGAAATAGTTTCTTTGATGTATTAATCTTTGTAAATCTTTTAGGTCACTGTGGTTAATCAGTGATGGGGAATTCATTCATATCTTATAGATTGCTCCACTTACGAAGAGAATTTGCCCACTTCATTAGGTGAATAATAGGATCGATCTAACTCAACACAAGAAACATACCCCGTAAAATGCTGCAGGAGAAGGAAGGTTTGCTCCTAGACCGTCACATTCACTAAGACTATCAATGCATATGAATTCATCCTCCATGTACTGCTTTGGTCCTTTATCAGAATAGCTTCCAGATCGAATTTCAAGTGGAAAGTCTGATTTTTTTTCTGTGCTTGATTTAAGTCCAGTAATACTAATATTTGATTCCTGGAAAGAAGAAGATAGGGCATAATTACTAGCTAGGACTACGTCAAAATACATGGATAACAGCAGCTTCAACAAATAAACAATCCACTTTCTTTCCATGGAATTCTCTTTCTGTGCTTTCACTATACTTGAAACAAACCGATCAAAACAAGGACATGAACCAACAAATTGCTCCAAAGTTTAATAGTAAAGTGCCATTTAAACTTTCAAGAAAAATCATCCTAAGATTGCAGCTTTTTATAAATCACCAGAAACTTTATCGACCCTTTTGCATTTAGCTGCAGATACAATCGGATCCATATACACGTTTGAAAACTGTTTGAGAAATAGGAAATCATGTCTGGTATCATAAAACTGCATCTCAAAGGTGGAACCAAACACGCCAAAAGCCTCTTTTGTAATAATACAACTACTATACTAACAAGTCCTAGTATAATATCAAAACAATAAATGAGAGGAACCAATATGTTCCAAGTTTTCCTAAATCCTGGTTTTCTTTCAACCAAATTGTGTGAAGCCATCAAAATGCTGCACAGGTGTTGTTGAATCTTGATGATATCCGACCCACGAAAACAGAAACATGCAATTTCAATTTGACTACACTAACCGGTTCTGCAGACCAAGAAGAGCTGCTGAAATGTCGCATAACAGAATGGTCCCTCGGAGGCTTCGCTGCATTCTGATTCAAATTCCCCACCGTATCCCCATTGGGATCCTCCATGGAACCATCAGTACCACCCCTGGGGCAGGGGCATCCACCACCAACACCACTCATTGTATCTGCGTCACACGTGCAACATGTCCTTGTCCCATATCACGATCCACCAATCAATCACAACCACAACCAAACAAAAAGCTTAAAAATTTGATTTTTCATTTATTTGTTATTTATCCCTTATACCAGAAGCTTCTCCAAAACAATTCAAACAACCGGCGCACCCGAGAAAGAAGCCATTTTTAAACGACCCCAGAAGATGAGACAGCCAGAGACAGCTATTGGAAACGTGGGTGGCACTTGATCCAAGCAAAAAAGAAAAACTGAAGTGAAGGCAACCGTGAAAAACACGAGAAATGGGTGGTAGCGTGCAGAGAAAGGAAGAAATGGTGGTGGCAAAGAGAGAAGATTAAGAGCAGAAAAACGAAGACCAATATAGTTATAAATGGACATGAGAGAGAAGGGGAAACCGTTGAGATGAGTATATATAAAGTGATTGGCAAATGCAGGTTTTGCGGTCGCCATTGTAGCGCTTGAAAGGAAGTGACATGTGGCTTCTTCTGCTGCCATTTGTGTTACCAGTTGACCGGATACATGGCCTTGTGCTACTCCAATCTCTTGCAATCTATCATCAATTTTCTATTATCATTTCATTTCATATGAATCTCAATCCTTCTATGCATTTTTCTTTCACAATTTTCTATCAAAAACTTTTTTAGCCTTGCCCATGATCTCGCCAAAATAACAACGTTAACACATTGTCTTACCTTAATAAGTAATAACCACATCAAGAGATTTTGTATATTAGGCTTGTTTTGGACTCTTAATCTTTTTAATATGTTAATCATTATACTGAACTATGTTACTCACTTGGAGAAAGAGAATCCAAATTATCACCTGTTATATAATTATGTACAACTATTAATTTCACAAAAAATTCTAATTTTTATAATTAATTTTGTCACTAATTTTTTTTAACTATTTTTTTCTGCCGGTATTAATTTAATATTAAAAAATTATTAAGATAAATATTTGTATCTAAGAGTTTAACTGTAAAGACATTAATTTTTATTCCTTCTTTATTTTTATAAAATATTTTTTTAATAAAAATAAAATTAATTTTGAAATAAATATTTTACTTCTTTAGTATATACCCTTTTACATATACCCTTTTAAAGAAGCTATTTCAACATTATTTACTTTATTCATAAAATGTTTTTTTAATATTTTGTTTTATTGCTTTAGCTATTATAAATTTTAATTATAATTATATTTATAATTAATGACTTTATTACTTTATCATAAATATTAATGTTACTGAAACTTTTAAGAATCAAAGATGATTTTTAATATTTGAAAAAGATAAACTTCAAACATTATACAATGATTCACAACTTAAACTTTTATACGCGAATAAACAATTTTTATTTTTCTAACATTATTTTTGTCATAGATTTTTTTTTCTCTCATGTTGTTCTTGAAAGGTTTATTAGTGGATCAAATTGGATTAAATGAAATTTTCCAGATTTTGGAAACATGCTCGAGCCTGACCACACGGTCTTAGGACAATAAAGAAAATGACATTTTCTTTGAAACATTTTTGCAACCTATACTTTCTAGGCTTTTCATCGGCTTTGAGCTGAGGGACAGAGGTGCACCTAGATGATATTAGGTCGGGTCATACATAGATGTATTTATTTTCTCATGATGCATAATAAAAAAAATTCATTCATTATTCATTTTATTATTTGTTATATATCTATTAAAAAAATATTCATATATTTTTTTAAACTTGTAGGTATTGTTGGACGGATGAAAATAACATATTTTGAAAAATTCATATCGACTAGAATAACGTATGGGGTAGATGTTAGTGATTATATAATGAACTCTAAGAGTGTTGTGAAGTGTAACGAAATTCTTGCTCTGAAAAAATTTACACAGTTATTATTCTCTGTGTTTGTGATTTTTCTTCGTATTTGGAGTTTCCACATTACATTGTATGTGTTAATCTTATTTATTTATTAATAGTTATTTCTCTACTAATAGGATGATTCTTTGGGATAAAAACGATAATATTCTTAATTGATGATATATGCAGATTTTTTAAAACTCGCAGGTATCCATGGATAACTGCAAATATTTAAAAAGAATATTTTATAAATTTTAAAATAAAATTTAAATAAATTTGTAAAGAAATGTAAAATAAAATTTTATTTTTACTTTTTTACGAATAACAAATACTCACAAATACGAATAGTATGATATTTGCAACCAATTCATTTATAAATAAATATTAAAATATTCACTACCCACAATAATAAATATATGCAAATACTAATTACCCGTCACAAATTTTATTCGTAAATAATCAAGAATACCAATATTTTTGTCATCCTAAATGGACCATACAATACATAGAGGCCAAAAGAAATTAATTTGTCTTTCTAAGAGTGAGTTAGGGAACTATGTGGTCATTCAATTCCGACTACTCAAATAATCGAATGATGAATGGAGAAAACTCGAAAAGATTGACACAAGGTAGAGACGTCACCGAATGAATAGGGATTCAGCTCTCAGTCGCATTAGAACAAGTGGACAACCACATAAAAGCAAGGTAAACCACAAAAAATAACAAGTACCATAATTATTGACACTAAACATAATTAAGGTATACTTGAGCTATGATTAACCCATGAACAATGTCGAACCCAACAACCATCCCAATAAATACAAGTAATTGTAATTACAATGGATGAGTTTTCAAGTATTTGGTTAATTATCTATCTGAGATTTTCCAAATAAACATGTAATTAAACGTCACAACATCTTTCTTGCATATACAAATATAAATATTGATATAAAGTTGAAGACTTATATATTTATTAAATAAGTTTAAAAGTGGGCTCATCATCTAATCCTATTTTTATTGAAGATGCATCCTTGTAGAGATGAACATTACCATATGTATCAAAACTCAAACAACACTACGGGATTATCATGTCAAATTAAATAATATATTTATTGCTTTAATATAAGTTTAAGTTACTCTTTTATGTTATTTTTTAAATAAAAAATCCTTTTTAAATATTCTAGGGTTGAACATGTGCGCATATTCAAAGAGTTTATCAAGTTGCCAATTTTCTTTTACAAAGTTTGAGCTGGATTTAGATAGTTCCACGTTTCTCATTTTTCTATTCTTTTATTGACTTTTGCATCATCCGAGGATGTTTATAACATTTTTATTTATTATTAAAAACAATGACTAATACTAATCAATATTATTAATATATATATATATATATATATATATATATATATATATATATATATATATAATTTAAAAAACTAAACAAGTCATCAATAATACATTCAAAGTATTATTTACTATTATCACGCCTTTCAATTTTTACATTTGATATTTTTTCATATGAACATCTAATGTTGATATCAACATACGATATTTTTATTATGGAGGAGTATGTTAACATCTCGCATAAATGTAAATCGATTTATAATATATAACTAAAGACAAACTTCATTATTCATTATACTAATATGATATTTAAATTATTCAGAAATTATTTGATATAAATTTGAGATATCATATACTATTGAATCTTGTCTAATTTTCAAGCTCAACATAAAAGGTATTGAAGAATCATTGGATTAATTATGAAGAAAAATTAAAAAATAAAAGTTCATAAAATCAGTCATTAAATGATTAGTAATAAAAATAGCATAAAAAGAAAAAAAAAACTATATCTAACATCACTTTTGTTTTATTCTCTTATTCTTTTTTCTATTTCACTTCATTTTGTCTTCGTTGAGAACGACACGACATCCCACGGTAAATGAAACACTGCTTTCCGTCCACTCCACACAGTCAACGCAATATTCCACTTCATTTCTTATTCCAGAAATTTCTTTTCATAACCACTTTTTTTTTTCTTATACATACACTTCATTTAGAAATAAAATATCATATCCATGTGATAAATATATATTTTGTATAGTTTTAAAATCCATTGGTTCTGAACCGTTCTCACATCACTTTAATCGCACATTATATAATTATTACACGCCCAACGCACAAATAACTTAAAACTTTGAGCCAAAGATGCTGCCATGCCATGTGTTTCACATGAAAAATCAAACATACTAATTTATTACTATTATTATTTTATATTAAATATACCAAATTCTGATTATGCAGAAATTTTATATTCCGGTGAAGAAAAATCCACGTCATTGACACCGATATGAGGACAAGCAATTACGTGTGAATGTATGTCCTATTCCGGCACCAGAAGAGTGCAGTCCTGTGGGAGAGGACTGTCCTTAAAGTGTGGAAGGGCTTTAAAATCTTGTGCTGTTCGGAACACGACAATTATCTCCAACTGTTTCAAGCCAATTTCACACTTTGAGGTTCAAATTTAAGGTGGTGCCAAGGGTCATCATTGCACATTATAATGATTATATCACTCAAATAAAAAACAAGGAGAACAATATGTGCCCAGTGGCATTAATTTTTATGGACCATATCTACCATCACTAACCTTAGCATTAGCAATAACCTTATTGCCAATTCACTCACTCCATTTTCTTTACTTTTCCTCAGTGCCCAGATTCTCCATAACCCACTATGCTTTTCATGGTCTCTCTTTGCTTTTACTTTTGGCTCCCTCCTTCTGTACAAGTACTGGTCACTGGTTAAAGTTTGTCTTTTTGGTGTACTATGCATAGGTGCCACCTCCCTTTTTGTGAATCTATCAGGCATGTATGACCCTTTTGAGTAAAGTTCTATTTTTTTTACATGTTGCAGTCCTCTACTTGTTTGCCTTAATAGTTGCCACTTTAATGTTTTCTTCTTTTATGTTTTTCTAAGATTTCTTTATATTTGATGTGCGTTGAAGATTTGGCTTTTGAGTTTGTGAGCTATACTATATTGGGGGGTTCTGTTACTACCTCTTTTCAAGATCTTAGTTTAGTAGCTGTGCTTTCTTTTGGAAAATAAAACAAAATTAGGGATATTGCTTCAGTTGTTCATTGGTAGCTATTGTTTTACAGGCTCCTTATCCAACCATGAATAAAGTTTGGCCCTTGGTTTTCATGGTTCTTTCCATTGGATGCTTTTCGAATGGGAGTGGAAGGCAAAATTCCACAGTACCAGATTTTGTAAATATTGGGGCACTCTTCTCTTACAATACCAGTGTTGGTAGAACTATAAAAATTGCATTAGAAGCTGCGTTTGAAGATATAAATTCTGATCCAACTATTCTTGGTAGAACCAAGCTAAACCTCTCTATGCAAGAAGATTCTAAGTACAGAGGTTTCCTGAGCATTGCCGAGGGTATGTCTTTCACAGTATCACCCTTGTTATGTGTTAAAAGCCTTAAAAATAATCTTTCTCAGGCACAGATGAAGTTACTTCAACTCTGTCAAATTATAGCTCTGCGTGATATCAGTTTTGCAGGTCATGGCAAGACAGACGGTGGCGATAATAGGCCCACATAGTTCTGTAACAGCTCATGTCATAACTCATATTGCAAATGAGCTTCAAGTTCCTCTTCTGTCATTTACAGCTTTTGACCCTACTCTTTCTTCGCTTCAATTCCCATTCTTTATTAGAACTTGCCATAGTGATCTTTATCAAATGACTGCAATAGCAGACCTTGTTGACTACTATGGCTGGAAAGATGTTATCGCAGTCTTTCCTGATGATGATAATGGTAGAAATGGAATTAGCACATTAGGAGATAAGCTTGCAGAGAGGCGTTGCAAGATATCATATAAAGCAGCTTTGAGTCCCCAAGCATCTATGGAAGAGATTAGTAATGTGCTTGTGCAGGTGGCTCTGGCAGAATCACGGATAATAGTTGTTCATGGCAATACTCAACTTGGCCCTCAGGTGTTCACAGTTGCAAAGAATCTTGGGATGATGGGAACTGGTTATGTCTGGATAGCCACTGCTTTTCTCTCTGCTCTGCTTGATATCAACTATCCCCTCTCTCCCGATTCAATGGATGAAATTCAAGGAGTTCTTACACCACGTATCTACACGCCAAATTCAGAGCGCAGAAGAAGTTTTGTTTCTAGGTGGAAAAACTTGACCAGTGGAAATACTGCCAATGTCAAACTTGGATTGAGTTTTCTACCTCTCTATGCATATGACACTGTTTATGCACTTGCTCATGCTCTTGATGCATTTTTCAAAGAAGGTAACCGGATTACATTCTCAACTGATTCAAAGCTGTCTAACATACATGGAAACAACTTGAATCTTGAGGCCTTGAAAATCTTTAATGAAGGAAATCTGTTACGTAGAAAGATCTATGAGGTAAACATGACTGGTGTGTCAGGTCCATTCAAGTATGCATCCGATAGAAACCTTGCTAATCCTGCATATGAAATCATTAATGTGATTGGAACAGGAACTCGAAGGATTGGTTATTGGTCTAATCACTCTGGTTTATCAGTTGTTCCTCCAGAAACTCTTTATTCGAAACCAGCCAATCTGCCCAGGAAAAATCAAAAGCTGTTTCCTGTGATTTGGCCTGGAAACACAGATGAAAGACCTCGTGGTTGGGTTTTTCCAAACAATGGAAGGCTCTTAAAGATTGGAGTACCAAGAGGTGTTAGTTACCAGGAGTTTGTCTCACAGATAAAAGGCACTGACATGTTTGAGGGATTCTGCATTGATGTATTTCTTGCTGCAGTGAATCTGTTGCCTTATGCTGTCCCCTACAGGTTCATCTCATACGGGGATGGTAAGAACAATCCTAGTATGACTGAGCTTGTCCGTCTGATCACAACGGGTGTGAGTGTCATGCCGATAACTTTTTGTGCAGTTTGGATGTTTTTTATGGCAATCTTCTGAGACCAATTTTCTTCATCTCATGCAGGAATTTGATGGTGCAGTAGGTGACATTGCAATTACTACAGAAAGAACAAGGATGGTGGATTTTACTCAGCCATATATTGAGTCTGGTCTTGTGGTAGTAGCACCCATTGGGCAGGCAGAATCCAATGCTTTGGCCTTTTTGGCCCCTTTTACACCAAAGATGTGGTTTGTGACAGCTGCCTTTTTCATATTAGTGGGAGCTGTTGTTTGGATTTTGGAGCATAGGGTGAATGATGAATTTAGAGGACCACCCAAAAAGCAAGTAGTCACCGTTTTATGGTAAGAAATCTGGTATCTGTCCTCTTTAGATCTTTTTTAGAACTCAAAATATAATTATGATGAGGTTTTAATTTTCCTATTATATTATGTGTATACAGCTTTGATTGTTATGTCTGTAACTGGTTTGATTTGCATATGGCAGGTTTAGTTTTTCAACAATGTTCTTTTCCCACAGTAAGTGCCATATTTTTGTTTTTTTCTTAAGTCTATTGTCAAAGGGATAGCTTCCCTTGGATTAATGAAGCTGCTTTTTCTGTATACCATGCAGGGGAAAATACAGTGAGCACACTTGGTCGTGTAGTGTTGATTATATGGTTATTTGTAGTTCTTATAATTAACTCAAGTTATACGGCAAGTCTGACCTCAATCCTCACAGTGCAACAACTTTATTCTCCCATTAAAGGCATTGAAAGTCTAGTAAACAGCAAAGTGCCTATCGGCTACACGCAGGGTTCTTTTGCAAAAAACTACTTAGTTCAGGAAATTCATATTGAGGAGTCTAGGCTAGTTCCTCTGACAACACCAGAAGAAATTGCTAAAGCACTGAAAAATGGTCCCGAAAATGGGGGTGTTGCTGCTTACATTGACGAGCGTGCCTACACTGACATCTTCCTCTCCAGCCGTTGTGATTTAACTGTCGTAGGTCAGGAGTTCACCAGAAATGGTTGGGGATTTGTAAGTATCACATGGCCTTTACTATTTTATGTACCTTGGTTTTATTCTTTCTTCCAATAAGCAAGTGTAACGGTATGTGTTGAAGATTTTATATTGACTAGAGATAATGCGATTTCATAGTATATAAGTGGGTGCAAACTTGTTTTGTAAGTTAAGTTAAGCTTAAAATCTAATTTTTAACATAGTATTGGAGCCATGGTTTGAAGCCTATCTTAGCGTAATTTATTACGTTTGTTTGGCCTATTGTGCCATTTGTTATCAGAAAATTGATTGTTTGTTGAACCTATCGTGTTATCCACTGTTGGACTAATAATAATGTCTAGTCCAATACCTGATATATATATATATATATATATATATATATATATATATATATATATATATATATATATATATATATATATATATATTTCGGCATGAGGTTTAAAGTCCACTTCATAACAATATGATCTGCAATATGCGTAATACTAGTCCTTGGAATCAATCCTTAGTTGTTGGTTCTCATATTTGGATTTGTCAGCTTTGGTAATATATCTTGTTTTGCTTCATTTTTCTTCAGGCGTTTCCACGGGACTCGCCATTAGCAGTTGATTTGTCAACTGCCATATTGCAGATGATAGATAATGGAGATTTGCAAAGGATCCATGACAAGTGGCTTTTGAGTAGTGCTTGCTTATCACAAGGGGCAAAGCTTGAAGTGGAAAGACTCCAACTTAGAAGCTTTTGGGGGCTCTATGCGATCTGTGGAGTTGCGTGCTTGCTTGCACTCTTCATGTATCTTATACAGATTTTGAGGCAATACCAGAAGCACCACTCAGAGGAACCCGAGTCCATTGACGGCCAAAGCTTAGGATCATCATCAAGATCTTCACGTCTCAAGACTTTCCTTTCATTTGCAGATGAGAAAGAAGAGACTGTGAAGAGCCGCTCCAAGAGAAGAAAAATGGAGAGGATCTCATACCGAAGCACTGAAGGAAGCACATCCATCAGCTCCAATAAGGAAATTGCTTCACGCAGAAGTGAATATGCTAGTGAACTATTATGACCAACATGTCTCTACATCGATCACCAACACTATTCATTCCTACTGCAACTAGGACTACTAATACATAGTTTTTTCCTAAGTAAATATATGTAGGATAAATTAAAACTTTGGGTAGCTATATGTAACACTTCTTCTTTTAACCTGGTTTTCATTCTTTATATATGCAAAAAAAAAAGGGTTTTCAGTTTATACCAAATAT
>Ga0209589_1001764_pt1 | contig 36333 bp, 13 predicted proteins | sample CowpeawhiteBW_FD_187525 | JGI IMG/M metagenome (GOLD analysis project Ga0209589, IMG submission 187525) | Root nodule microbial communities of legume samples collected from California USA - Cow pea white BW (SPAdes) (version 2) | ecosystem: Host-associated > Plants > Roots > Nodule | place: USA...
ATAATAAATAAATAATATTATAAAATAAATAAATAATAATATAATAATATAATAACACTTAAGACTATAATAATAATAATATAACATAAAAAATTATTGTTAAAATAATAATAATAATAATATAATGACAATAGCTATAATAATAATATAAAAAAACAACTATAATAATCATAATAATAACCACAACAACTCTATTAATATAATAAAAGTTCAATGATATTCATATTAATCATTTTTCTCATTATTTTTTATGAGTTTTTTTTTCATGTATTAGTTATATTAATTACTTTCACTCCATACGCGACTTCAAATTTATATTGAATACTAACCACCTTCTTTTAAAATGATTTGATGTGTCACTCTACTTGTTACTTATATATTAATTATCTTAATCCCTTTTATTCGATATGAAACTTTGTATCGAGTATTAACAATTACTTTGAGTGAGACTTCAAACTCAAACAATCACCCTATATAGAACTTCAAACACATATTAACATTTTTTACTTATATTAGTCATAACAGCAATAACAAAAATAATAATAATAATAATAATTGATATTATTATTATTATTATAAAAGCCCCCTACACCGTTGTATTTAAGTGTATAAGAGGCAACTCAGATGAACTTATTTTCCTCCAATAAGAAGAAAATCACCACCATAATCCCACAATCATTGTCACAAACCCGTATACCCAATAGAATCAATTTTCCCACATTTTATAACCAACAAAAGTGATTATCACCACAAATAGACATAGGAGAATCTATTATCCTCTTTCTATAATCGATCTCCCATTATTTGAAACAACGTACACTAACTTCTTCACCAATGTACACAACTCACCCTACATTGCATGCAATACGGTTAGAAATGACGTAGGATAATAATTTTGTACATGTTCATTTGTCTTCTTCCCAATTTCTCTTGTGATCGACCTAAACTCACTTTTTTCCGTTTTTTACGCACATGCAAATATCTTCAAATCTATAAAGATAAACATATATGACATTCACTTCTCCTTGAACTTAAATAATAAACAACTAGAAACAACTACTTAAAATTAAAGTTTTTTTTTTTATATATATGACCAATGAAAATCTTCCAAATTTGTACAACTTATTTATTTTAGACTATAAACAAATTTTGAGTTATGATTCCTTATAATATGATTTTTTTTTTTTGATATTTTCTTCGATGTTGATCATGCTTTCAATAATAAGTACTTTATCTCATATATCCTTTTATCGAAGATGGTAGTAGTAAGAAGCAGAATCGAAAATGGTGGTAGTAAGAAGCATAGATATCATTGACGAAGCCATGTCAAAATTATCCAATCAAATTCACATAAATCTAAGATTCTACGAGAAAATTGGTTATAAATAAATTTAATTTATTTGTTATTAAATACATAAATATGGACAAGCTTTGTAATTACAATGGATTGATTAATTAAATTTCTTTTACCAGGCTTAGTATAATTTGTTATGTATAATACCATATGTTGAGATTTTCTCCTCTAACATTCACAACTTTTTCTTTTCAAAATGACTCTTCACTGCTCCTAATTTTCCTCTAATAATTTATTTAATCTATTTTTTAATATCTCAAACATCAAATACACACAGAAGACAAATTGAAATACAGTTTTTTAATTATGAATTTTAATAATGACATGTATATTTGAAAAAAAAAGGTGTAATAGCATCTCTGTTTTTAATACCAAAACTTAACAATCAATGATATTCCACATATTTTTGGTTTGATAAACACGTATGTTTATACTCGTATTAATAGGAAGCAAATATTTAAAGAGAGATTCTTTTCTTTTACATCAATAAAGTTTTGTTGTCATGATTTCATATTTTGTGTATCATAAGTGTTTTAAACATGATAATTAATTACTTTTGAATTCAATGGGATTTCCTTTATACATGATATCTAAGCATGGTTTTTTATTCAATTTCAAATAATAATTACTAATTCTTTAAGAGTATTTTTTCAACCCTGGGGAATGTTGTTTTTCATAACGGAGAACAGCATGGAATGGGATGGTGCATGGATGATAAACACGGGTCGGGCTAAATTGAATCCGATCCAAATACAAATATCACATACCAGAATACCCAGCCCCGAAAATCCCTTTCATTCTTTTTCTTCACCTTCGCCATCTCCATGTGTGTCCCCTGCTACCAGTTCCAGTGAGAGCGTAGATTCTTCCTTTCTCCTTTCATCTTCCGCACGCCGAATCAATTGCGATAACCTCGCCGGCTGAACTCGCTCCCCATTTCTGTGCCCTCAATCAGCGCGGGCAGAATGAAAGGGGGGCGATCGCATCGCCCTCAGAGCTCTGACCCACCGGATGAGTGGGTGGACGGGTCGTGGACGGTGGATTGCATCTGCGGCGTGACCTTCGATGACGGCGAGGAGATGGTGAAGTGCGACGAGTGCGGCGTGTGGGTCCACACGCGCTGCTCGAGGTACGTGAAGGGCGACGACACCTTCGCCTGCGACAAGTGCAAGGCCAGGCACAACAACAACCCGGAGGAGACCGAGGTGGCGCAGTTCCTCGTGGAACTCCCCACCAAAACCATCTCCATGGACAACAAAAAGGCCCTACCCTCTCGGCCCAGGCTCTGGACCGATAAGCCCATCCAGGAGCGGGTCCACGTCCAGGGCCCGGCCGAAGGGGACCCTTCCATCTTTTCCGCCACCTCCGTGTCCTCGATTTTCTCCCCTCACCTCTGGAAGGCCTGCGGGTACGTTCCCAAGAAGTTTAATTTTCAGTACAAGGAGTTTCCGTTCTGGAGCGATAACGACGAGGATAAGGATAACGCTAACGAGAGTTTACAAGCACAAACAGAAGCTCAACCACAGGCGCAAGATAATAACAAGAATGGGGCCGGGGCTCTTGTTTATTTGTCTAAAAACGGTGATAATAGTGGTGCTGCTCTTGTATTGGACCCTTCCTCTGTTGACGCGAGATCTGGTCAGGCCAAGGAAACCGAAATGGGCAAGTTTGGGAGCGAGCATGTGCTGCCACGTGTCCACAGTGAGGTGAAGAAGGAGAGGACTCTGCTGAGACCTCCCGTTGTTCATAACAGTAAGCGCAGCAAAGGGGATTTTGGGTCATCAAATTCAAAAGACCGGAGCGGGAAGAAGCGAGTTAGGACTACTTCTGACAGAGAGGTGGATCCCAGGAGGAGAACTCTGCATTCTTCTAAATCAGGTTATTTCGTTTTCCCCTCTTTTAAAACTGCTCTTCTATTTGGTATGTCATTTTGGGGAATTGAAGGTTTTAAACTGCGCTCGTTGCGGTTTTGATGCTATTCTTTATGTTGTGGATTGATGCTACTGCGATTGTGGTAACAAAGTCCCTAAAAGCTGGTTGCAATTGTTGTGGTGGACTGAATTTTCAAAACATTTTGTATTGATTTTTACTCTCTTCGATATCTATATCTTCATCGGGATCTTGTGCTCATGATTCCTATTATTACCACTGTTGAATTACTTGTTACTAGGGAAAAAGTTATCTCTATACTTGTTTCATTATGTTACCATGACAAGTATGGTTGTATTTTTGCATCTTCCCATCCTTCATCTGCGCTTGTTGACTCCATCTTTATCTTCTTGATTTTGGTTACTAGTATTTACAACCACTGGTGATGCAAAACAAGTGGACTTTTATGAGGACAGAGGACCAAAGATTTTAAAGGCTGACACTAGGAGCATAAAGAATAAAAATTTAAAAGAGTCAGTTGTTCAAGAATGTGTTTCTGATGATTATTTGGCTGCTGATACCATCATGGAGGAGCCAAATAATAACTTAACAACTACGGAGGACTCTTCGGAACCATTATATCCTGACACGACTAGACATGGTGTTTCTGTTGTAGATGTTCCAGCAGAAGAGAAGCCTAATCATAAACCTCCTACTGTGGTGGAGATGTCTTCTAAGACAGATGATGCTGTTACATCGGTTTTAAAGCAGAATAATGTTGGAAATGCTTCAACTAAAGAAAAGGTATGCGTTACTTACACTGCCGTAATCAAGGACTGGCAAATAAAGTTTAGGTTTTGTGATTATCATGTGTTAATTAGTGATGCTCTGTTTTTGCCCATACCATGTTTAATATGGTTGCATCAATATTGTTAATGCTCTGCTAGGTGTATTACTGCATACTATTCCCTCCATTCCTTTATAATTGTCAGATTTTTATACAAAAAATTGTTCCTTTTTATCTATCATTTTTTCAATTTCAAGATATCATAGATAACAAAGAGAGACAATACAATAACATATAGACATTGAAGTAAGAAAACTGAAAGGGGTACAATAAGTAACTCACTTAAAAATTCTATTAAAAATAGAAAAATTAAATGCTTGAGTGAGAAAACATTAAACGGCTATTATAAAGGAATTTAGGGAATACTTGTTTCTTGGTTTAAGAAAATAAAACCTGAGAAAACTTATATCTCTTGACTTCAGTACTGGCTGAAAGTGTAGGCCTTTATTCTCTCTACCCGAAGAATATGATTTTCCTTGGACACATTTGCTTTTTTAAAACTCAGATCTTGTAATCTTACCAGAAAATGGGATACTTAAAACTTCAGCTTGGGATCCATTTGGTTATTTGCTTTTGTCACCCTTCAAAATATTTTTACTGGGTACATGCATAGTTTTATGGATGTTTTGTCGTGTCCTATATGCCTTTAGACTTGAAATCACATTGCATTTGGATGACAATTTCTTGCTTTTATAAACAAGGATGGGGATTGCTCAGTAGCTGATAATGCAGATGATAGTTTAGTAGTAAGAAGTGCTGCAAGTCCTCAAACAGAAGGTTATTGCGGTTCTGCACCAGAACTTGCGGATAACCAATTTTCTCAAGATCTTGACCGCAATAAGCGTACAAGCTCTACAAAATGCAAAGTTAAGATGAAGAGGGAAGACGACATTGATAATTTTAAGAAGCCCTCAATTTTTCATCCTTCACCCATCAGTGATCTTAAAAACAATGAAAAACTATCTGATCACAAATCTGATGTTGAAGTGAATGATGCACCAGTTCCTAGTTTACTATCATGTGAAAATAAGGTCGGCAGTGTGGACATTTCATCAGAAGTAATTCCTGCTGATTATATCAATAAGCCCAATGAATTATCTGGTGACTTTTGTCCTAGAAAGCAAGAACTGGAGGGTTATGAAGGTTCCTTGGAAACACAAAAGGTATTTTCTGAAACCAAAGATGGTTCAGATTCTGCTAAAGATCCTTCAAAATCTGAAGCACTTGGATGTCCAGCTAAAGTGCTAGCATGTGTTGGAAAGTCGTCTCCAACTTCGTCAACCATAAATTCCAAATCATTGGGTCATGATATCAAATCTGAAGATACTGAAACAGCTAATCCTTTTACGAAGCATGGAGCCATGACTGATTCTAGTGTTCAGATAAAGAATGAAAACTGTACAAATAATGTTGCCAGGGATGAAAATCCAAAGAAGTCTGTAAGAGAGCGACCAAAATCCTCCTTGAATTCCAATTCAAAGGGATTGCATTCAAGCAGGAGTGTGCATAATTCTGTGTCCAAGCAAGCAAATTCAGATGCGAGAGATTCTGTTCCAGTATCTTCTAAGTCTTTGATACATCAGACTGCAAGTATATCAGGCTCGAGTGAGTCCAATGCATCATTGCACAATCAGAAGGTTCTACAAGTGCAGAATAAGATTTCATCTTCAGCACCACAGAAAGTTGAAAAAGTTAACCAAACAAACATTGCCACCTCCTCTAAGTTGAACCAAGGTCATGTGCCATCAGTGAATCCTTCTCCAATATCAAATTCTTCAATGTTGAGTGATGAAGAGGTTGGAGCTGGGCTTCTACTTTTTTAATCAATATACAAATAAGTTTCTCTATAAAATATCCTTTTTTGTTTCATTTTCTCTATTAATTTGTCTTGTTTTTTTGTTGGCAGCTCGCTCTGCTACTGCACCAAGAACTGAATAGTTCACCCCGTGTACCTCGAGTACCACGAGCACGCCATGCGGGTAGCTTGCCCCAGCTTAGTTCTGCTAGTGCTACAAGCATGCTAATGAAGCGAACATCAGGTGGAGGAAAGGATCATTATTTGGTATAATTTGAAATAACTAAATTGATAAATATGTTTTCATGTATGAATTTTATTTCTAGAATTCACATGTTTTTCAATAAAGATGATTCCATTATAATTATAATTTCACAGGTATCTAGACGAAAACACAAGGATGCATCTCGAGATGGGTCTGGCAGTTCTCGTGAACTGGAAGATGAAGCTAAAAAGATAGAGAAGGAGAAGGGTCCAACCTCTTCTGAACAGAGGAAGCAAGATATGTCATATATGGAGGATGCTCCTGCAAGGGAAGAAGGCCCTGCTTCTATGACAGCAGCAAACTCCATCGCAAACAACATTGTTTCTTCCACTTCTGCAATTGCAAACAGTGATCCATCTTCCCCTCCAGAGGATCAGAATCTATCATCCATGCGTAACTCACCTAGGAATATCTCTGATGATGATACAGTGACTGCGGGAAGGCCAGCTCATCACACCTTACCTGGTAGCTTCCTGTCAGGGAATTATGAATGCTACTCCGTGTTTGTTTTGCTTTTTAAATCATGTCTTGTTTCTATGTTCTTTAATATCTGGCTATATATATATATATATATATATATATATATATATATATATATATATAAGATGAAACATTTATGGTCCATAAAATGGTGGTTTTACAAATTTTGATTGCTTGCTTTAAAAACTCATCAAATTATCTAAACTTCAGTTTCAGTTTTCAAGTACGTTGACAAAGATTATTACCAGTGTCAATTCCAGATTTTCAACCACTAATTCATGTGAGTTTTGAGATATAAAAATTTCATAAGGGAAATAAATGACTAGCTATGTGCGTGATATTTATTTCTAGGGGAGGTGACTCTCAGAATTGTAAGAATGAATTTATTAGTGCTTATTCAAACAGTCTTTAGAAGTAATCACCACCACTATCAATAGAATCTCTTGGGATGAAAAGAATCACCCTAAATTGAAGAGTGGGTCATTTATCAAGTAGGAGAAATGTGAGAGGGTCTCATGTGAGTGAGAGAATGTTTATCATTTCTAGAAACTTTTTAGTGTAAAATTCAGATTTGTAGGGTGATAGATGCTTTGGAGAGGGAATTTCAAATTTGAAAACATGTACCAATGTTTGATATAGTAAAATGTTTTTGAGACAATTTCGTGGCTGTAGGCGAGAAGTATTAAACCACATTAATTTGTGTTCTTCAGCTATTTCTCTTTGTGGTATGCTTTTGTGTTTTATGTCTTCTGATCCTTGTTTACAAAAACTGAGGGTTTTTTTTCCATCGGTGGTATGGTATCAACAATCATTACCATCACTATAAATTGAATATGAAGAATTGTCCCTAGTTGAAGGTGGGTCATATCTCCAAGTAATCCAAAAAGATGTGAGAGAGTCTCTCGTGAGTGAGATAATGTTCATTATTCCTTGTAATTTTTGAGTGAGATTTGGATTTGTTGGGTGATACGATACAGTACTAGGGATGGGTTTTTCAAGTTTTGTACAAAAAACGTGTAATCTTACTTTTGAGATGGTTCCATGGACGTGTGCAAAACATGTTGAACCACAATAGGGTGTTATTTTGCAATTTTACTTTGCAGTGTGCCTTTGTTTGCGTTTTATCCTTTGATCTTTTTGGTGTGTGCGGTGTGTTTTCCCCCAACTATGGTATCAAAAGTCATCACCACTATAAACAGAGATTCTTGAAATGAGAAAAACCATCCCATGTTGAAAAGGGGGCTGTTTAGAAGGGATGTGAGAAAGTCTCCTATGAGTTAGAGAATTGTTCTTATAACTTTTGAATGAGACTCAAATTTGTAGGGTGATAAAAGGGGAAGGTTTTTCAAGATTGTTAAAAAATTTGTAATCTTATGTGATGAGATAGTGAAACACTTTTCAGACAGTTTTGTTGACGAAGATAAGAGGTGTCTATCCATGTTAATTTGTGTTTTCTGCTATTTTGTATTTGTGGTGTGTTTGTGCGTGTTCTATCCTTTGATTCTGGTTTCTCCCAACAATGGTATCTTAGATGATGGCGTGACCATGTGACCAATTAGATGAGTATTAAAATGATGTTGGTGCTGGATCCATGTGAGAGTCCTTGTGTCAAAAGTCGTCTTTGTAGTTTGAAAGCCTAGTGGCATTTCCTATTGGTGGTAGCCAACTGCGGTGCAATTACAAGTGCCACCAACTGATTCTTGTAGAGGAATATTGAGATTAGAGGTATGATGGGTGGAAAATAAAATCTTATGCAACAGAAACTTTATTTGAAAACAAAAACACGGATAGGGTATGGCAAACTTCCCCCATGACAATGGGAGTGGGAAAGGCTAACGATATGATCTTGAAAATTTTAATTAAGAGAGGAATTGTTAGGAATATCAATTCAACATAATGATGATTAATTCAAGCAATTTTTAGATTTAATAATTGATAAGTTAAAGGTTGTAGCTCTTAGTTTGTGTGGTGTGATTTTTAGGGGCACAGCTCTTGGAATGTTTAGAAACAATTAATTAATGCTTATTCAAACTGTCTTTAGAAGTCATCGTCACCACTATAAATTGAGGTTCTTAGGATGAGAAGAGCCACCCCATATTGAAAAGGGGGCTGGTCACATATCCAAGTAGAAGTTTTGTAAGTCCTAGAGTTGCCAGAGTATTTATCATTCGTTGTAACTTTTGAGAGGAAGATTGAGATTTTAGGCAAAATATGTTATATAGGGAGAGTTTTCAACTTTTTTAGGAATTTATAATCTTGGAAATAATGAAACACTGAGGATTGTTTGTGGGCATTTGTAAGAGGTGTCAAATTGTTATAATTTGCGTTCTCCCGCTATTTCGATTTGTGGTGTCTTAGTGTGTGTTCTATATCCCCTTTTTCTTGTTGTGTATGCAGGCGGGGTTTCCCCAACAAATACCTGGGTTTTATTGGCAAAAATTACTCTTGCATAGTCAGTCATAAACTATATGTGCATGTAGGTCTAGGCATGGTCAGCCTTGTAATCTACGAAATATGCAGTTTTATGCAGCCAATTTGACACAACTAGTGTATAAAACGTAGGAAACCAAGAAACCACACACACACACACACACATACATATATATATATATATATATATATATATATTTATATGTATATATTACCTTTTCTTATAAAAATTTGCCTCAAAAGGTATATTCAGTTGCTTAGACCAACTTTTAAGTTTTTTTCTATGATTATGAGCCTCAAAAGATTTGAGAGACATTATTCTAATATTTTAAACTGACTTTTCTACTAATAAAAAATTAATAGTTTTAATATTAATTTGTATGTCCATATGGAAGTGTCTACCCAAATCTCTAAATTATGCATGTGTCAGTTTTAGTGTCCAAGCTAACAAAATATATTTTTTTTTTTAAAATCAAACACCTAATGAGAAGTTTCAAACACCCATCACTTACTTCAGCACATTTCAAACGGTGAAGGGATGCTTCATAGCTTGTAATTTGTAGGCATGGAAACACTGAATATTCTGAATTTAATATGGTCTATTGGGCAATCTGTTGATAGTTTCTTACTTAAATGCTCCAAATTCAGGTTTAATCAATGAAATTATTATGAGCAAAGGCAGGCGCATGACATATGAGGAACTCTGTAGTGCTGTGCTACCGGTAAGGTTCTTTCTTTATTAGTATTGCTTTTGTGGTACCTAATTTTCTTTATTGTCATGTGTTGAAAATGGGGTTGTACGTCAACATGTTTGTTTTTCTTGTGCTTTATCACAGCACTGGCATAACTTAAGGAAACACAATGGAGAGCGTTACGCATACTCAAGTCACTCCCAGGCTGTTCTTGATTGTTTGAGGAACCGGCAAGAGTGGGCAAGGTTGGTTGATCGTGGTCCAAAGGTATACGGATGTAATTGTCGTAACCATTCTTCAACTGTCTACATTGCTCATTGAATAATTATGAAGATTTAATTTCCAAAAACTGTCAACAGGGATTTAATTAATTTTGTGACTTAACAAATTATCCTATGATGTTTTATAAAAAATTCTCTTAAGTCAATTTGTGAATAATTGGAATCTTGGTTGCACTTGATTCTGTTACTTCTGCATAAAGATTTGACTTTGGGCAATATATGATATGATAGTTCTATTTGATCATATCGTGGCAATTTGTCCTCCATTTCCTTTCTGTTTGTTCCATGGACTTTAGTTAGGTTGTGATATATGTTAAGTCCTATAAATGTCTGGCATGTGTAACCTGCTCTGTGGTTCTGTATCAACCAATTTGAAGATATGAGACTTTGACATCCCAATGAGGATAACACCCGAAGACTCAACAATCATATACCATCACATGGAATACCATAAAAAAGAGCATAGGGGACCTTACCAAACCCATGCAAAAACAAAAATCTCCATAGAGAACAGGATTACCCAAACCTAAAGTCTGGGAGATTGTGTCTGTTGCAAAAGAATTTTATACTAAGCACATGAGGCAAAACAGCAAACAAAACAAAATCTTGTTTATTATCAATCCTTATGTTACTCAGACTATCATCACAACAATTGCCTTTATGATAGATGTGAGAAACTTTAAAGTCCATCTCCGTACATAACTAAAAGCACTTCAACCAACATAACTAAAAACACTTAAACCAACACCCACGAAGTATTTGAGGAACCATCTGACGATTATTAAAAGCTTGACAGAAAAAGATGGAATCACACTCAAACCACACGCTCCTAAAACCATGAGTTTTTTAGCAAGCTCAATAGCAAAAATAGCAGCCATAATCTGCACACTTATAGAGTTTCTGATGCCAACATAAGTAGAAAACCACCAATGTATTCCCCAACACTCCCTCTAAAAATGCCACCACTACTAACATGATCAGGACAACCTTTGGCTTCACCATCCATGTTCACTTTTACCCACCCAACACTTGGCATGCACCAATTAACCTGTTCAATTTTTGAAGCTTTCCTAGGTCTAGCCTGACATAAAAAACTTCAAAATAGCAGAGTCAGTAATATCATTACTCATCTAGTTCTTTGAAGCAGTGCTTAAAGTATATTTTAATTCCAATTTATGTTGAAACCTAGCTTGATTCCCCATTCTTCAAAGCATTCAAATGATTATGTTACAGCAGCAGTATGAATGCCTTTAACCAGCAAACTCCATCATTAAGAAATTTAGAATATCTATAAGATATTAAGAAAGAACGAACCTGGAAAAATTTTCTGCAACCCAAAACTTGACACCCCGTGACAGTCATTAAAGATATGTTGAGGGCTTTCAGCTGCAAAGTACAAACACTACAGAGAGAACAAAGCTTAATAGATCTATATTGAAATTCATTATCAGTGGTTAATTTATTATGTAAGAGATTCCACAAAACCAGACATTTAGCTGGAGGAATAAAAATCTTCCGAATAAGGGAACGCCAAGCAAATGAGCTTATCAAAGAGTGACAAGTCCCGTGCAGCCTTTTGGGTAAGGTCCCTTGATTCCTCAAGAACCCAATTGGGAACATCCTGCAAGTCAGAAATAGAGATATAGTGTAGATTCTCAAGACCTGGGATCTGCTGTAAAGAAAAAGGCAGCATCCAATAATTGCCATCCCAACCATGAGCAACAGCAGATTTGAGCTTTTCTTCTCAGAACTAGGAACACCTGCATAATCAGAAATAGCAGAATTCAAGCACCATCTCTCATTTCAGAAATTGACCCTTTTCCCATTACTAATGGTACAGTGAGTGTTTCCCAAAAATAATCATACTAATCAGCAATGCCTGACCAAACTGAAGAGGATTTATTAAGAGCAATTTTGCAGTATATATTTTAAGGGAGGGAAGAGGAGGAATTATTTTATTTTACCTTTTTTGGTTTAGAAATTTGGAGGGAAAGGGAGGGGAGTTGAAGGATACATATTCCCTGCTGTCTTATTTTTTTCTCCCATTCATTAATGGAGGGAATTTGGATGGGAGGGAAAGTGATTTATTATTTGTTAACTGTGTATTCTAAATTGTTTCGGTATTTTATTTTACCTCTTATTTCATTACAGTATATTATTTCTATTTTTCCTCCTTTCTCTTTAGCCAAACTCGGGTCCCATTGCTTGAAACATAGTGATATAATGCTCAATTCACAAAGATCCTCTTTTACACCATTAGTAGCATAGCAAACTTAGCGGGTGCTAAAGGCTGAGATGGATTAGATGATTGAACTAGCTTCATTTCAGAAGTTACAAGCTTTTCACTTTTTTAAGCATGATGGCCAAGCCAATTCCTCCTTGCAGTCCAAGAATAGTTTCCGTTCCTCATGGAACAAACAGAAACATGTGAATCCACCCATTCTTCTCTGGTACTATATTTTTGCTGCACTACTTTTTGTCATGAAACAGTGTTTTGGAGCCTTTGAGTTATACTAAGAAGATCACATGACAATATTGCAAGCGGAACTACTGCACATTGTTGTGGCTGAGGATTATCTAGATCCTGCACGTCATTGTGCTTTTGTGGTAGGTTGATGGTACTACCTTGTCCAAAGGAGTTTTTGACCAGATGAACCGACCCTAAATGACCCCTAAAAATTTGCTACATTTGCAGGGCTAACACATTTAAACCAAATATTATTCATCTAGTTCATCTAGTCTTTCCTTGCAGTGACTTTTTTTTTTATTAGTTTACTTTCTATGACATTGCTGCTATATGTACTGTCTAGAAAACTTTCAATCTAAACATGAATCAACGTTTCAGACAAATTCTAATAGAAAAAGGCGTAAGCTGGAGGCTGAAGAATCTGATGATAATGGATATGGCAAGGGAAGAACTGCGAAAGAGTCTGAAGGGAAGAACTTTGAGTTGCAAAAGGAAGAGTTCCCCAAAGGCAAGCGTAAGGCTCGAAAACGCAGACGCCTTGCTCTTCAGGGAAGAGCAGTGAAGGATGTGAGGAGGAGACAAAAAACTGACTCACTAACGGATGAGGATGTTGGTCCATTCTCCAATTCTAGTGAAGAGAGCATGTTCAGTGAAGATGAAATTCAGGTTGGCAGAATATGCCCAACAGGAAGTACATCAGATGAGGCAGGTAGTGCCTAATATGTAGTGCCTTAATATCTCAGATTTGTTGTTGCAAGAATAAGAATTGTTGGCATGCAGTCTTTGAGAGCTTGTTTAGTCAGAGGGTGGATTGCTATTGCTTGATGCGATGTCACGCCGCTTCAGTTGTGTAAATACTCGTAGCAGTAGTTGTATCTTTCTTCATGCTTGAGGCAGAAGGTGGTGTAGTGTAGAATTTTGTAAGTGACTAGTATTTTAGATTGGGTTGAATAGGAAGGAAGAATGTACAATTTGATTAGGAAATACTAATTTGGAAACCACCCTTGGATGCTGGGAGCCTGATATATGATAATCTAATTTAACACTCTCGGTGGTCTCGACTGATGGGTGGAAGGGTATAGAAGGAAGAGAGTAGATGTGGTAGCTTTGCAAGGGACAATGTATATGCATAGAATAGTTACTGATATACGGTTATTGATTTATTGTTGTAAAGTTCTTATTGTATAACATTTTTAGGCTTTGCATTTCTCTTTGTTGTGTTTCTTATTATTCTCTTGCATGAAAGCAGTGATCCCAATGCGACTCAACGAAAATAATGAGCTTGAACTTTGGAAGATGTTTATATGAAATGATGTTATAATTACACTTTATTGATAATTACCATTCTGTCACGAGGGAAGGGCTGGAACGGAAGCAAAAGTCCATTATGCAGACCATCCGAGGAAAAGTTAATATTCTTTTATCAGAGATTCAAGGATGGTTGAAAGTAAATACAGCTCCATTCTTTCTCTTTATGATGTGAAATTATATTTAATGTTTTTTTTAATTGTGTAATTATTTTAATTGTGTAAATAGTCTGTTCAATAGAAAATATTGACATGTTTCATTTTTAAAATAAATAAAAAAGAATTTCTGGTAATTTTTTTTTTAATTTTGTTTGTTTTTCTTTTAATTTAAGATTAAGATAATTGAATACGTATTTACTATTTAATAATTGTAACATATACTTATTAAAGTAAAAATTAATGTTGATATGTAATTAAGTCTACTTACTCCCTTGTATCCTGGCTGAAACTTGTGAAAATATGAGATAGTTGCATGCCTTTTGTTAATACAAAATTTGAAAACAATAGTTGTAAAAAGTTAATTACATCTTAACGTTAATTTTTATTTTAATAAATACACATTATAATTATTAAATACTTAATTATTTTAATTATACCAAAATTCAAACTAATAGAATTAAAACATTTATATTAGGATTTTTTTATTACACTAAACAAAATATAATAATTGTTATTGTATTGAAACAAGTATATATCCTTTAACTTATTAAATGTAAATAAATTTTTTTAAATGATTTAATCTTGATTGATTAACATTTAATAAACATATTATATTTATTTTATAAAATATAATATATTGACTAAATGCCAATATATTATACTTATAGCAAAAAAATATTAAAAGACAGATACTAAATAATATGAAAATTTAAATATTTAATAAAAAAGTTTAATAAAAATTCAATTAAAAACATTAAATTTATAAGAACCTGAAATTTAATTAAATTTAAATTAAATTATCACTTATTCTAAATTATCCACAATTATATTAAAGCAAAAAATAAACCCTCTTAATGTTTTATACCTCCAGGATAAAGCAGCAGCTAAAACATTTGTTTTAGACCTATAAAAAAATTTTCAAATTTTTTTAGTATTAATATTATTTTATTAAATTAATTATAAATTATATTTAAGAAAAAGATTTTAATTTTTTTTAGTATTAATATAATTCTAATAAATTAATTATAAAATTATGTTTAAAATAAAAAAAATTGACCAGTTATACCTCTGTTGAATTAATTTTAAATTTATGTTTGAAAAATAAAATAAAATTCAATTTAATTATTATTAATGTGTGCTAATTTTTATTGATATTAAAACTGATATTTAATGAGTTATATTTTTTTTAATAAATAATTTTACATTAAAAATTCAAAAAAAAATACATTTTTGATAAAAGAACCTCATTCTTTATTTTGCTTTAAGTTTTCTAAATCCTTGAGACACATCTGATTTTACACAAACTCTATAAAATAAATTATTTGAATAAGGGCATTCTATATTTAGATTTTAAATTTATTTTAAATATTACCAATGTGTAGGTAAAAAAGAATATTTTAAATGTTAAAACAGGAAATATAAAGTTTATAATATTTTGATATGAAATAATTATATTTAATGAATGATATCATTACTAAATAAAATATTTTATCATCAAAGTGTGAAACCCATGCTTCTTACCAAACATAGAACACCAACTCTTCTTCTCTACACTCTCTTCACACACTGAATACTTCATCAACTACTCCTCCTCCATAATTCTCTCTTCCCTCAGTCACAATTTCTTACTCTTGCATTCAGGTCCTGGAAGTGAAGCCCCTGTTGGACCCTCTGTGAATTTGCAACCTTCGTTTCCCTCTTCAGAGTGAGTTAAACCAACTACAGTTCTTTCTGATTTTCCCCACAAAATTCATCTTCAGTTTCTGGGTTAATTAGGTCTAACCCTTCTCTTACAACACTGTGTTGCATTTTCTTAGGTTGGATTGAGGTTCTGTGCTATCCCTGTTGAGGTAGTATCTTGCCAAGTCCAAAAATCAAAAAAAGGTAAGGGAAACTAACCTCTCACTCTAATTTCACAGAGAAATTGTTGATTAGGGTTAGAATTGCATGAATTGGGTGTTGATTGATGAGTGTGAACAACTGTGTGTGGTGAATTTCAATTTTGGCATGAACTGTGTGGTTTGCATGTGAAAACAGATTGGAATTCTGATGGTTTCGCCCAGGCGAGCAGCTCTCGCCTGAGCGAAAATACCAGAAATTCACCCCTGATGCTACACGAGGTCTCGCCTAGGCGAGTTGGTTTCGCTTGAGCGAGAGTCAACCTCGTCTAGGCGAAACAACTTAGCCTGAGCGAGAATTCGCTCAGATTTTGGGGTTGTTGGAGTCTCGCCCAAGCGAGAGTGACTCACCTAAGCGAGACAACCCTCTAGCTCAGGCGAGATCCTCTAGCTTGAGCGAGATTCACTGCAGAATTGGATTGTCTTCTCTGTTTTAGATTAAATGAAGCTATGCTAAGTGGACTGATGTGATGATTGCCTGTTATGTATGTGAGTTTTATGATTAATAGTCTATTTAATGGAATTGTGTGAATTTGGTTTATTTGAGAATGTGATGGAGTTAGGATTTCAAGGGAAATTCTAAGGATGATGGTTTTAGTGAATGTAAGGACATGAGGACTCATATTGGTGGTATCCTGACGCTCCTATAACCATTAAGACTCATATAGAGTATAATGGAATATGTCGGGAGGAGTAACAGGAGGTCCTAGTCTATGGACCCGATCCGTCATAGATGTGAAGGGGACTTACCCTGGGAGTGGTTGGGTGAATACCCCTTGTGCCCAAAACTCTGCAGAGTTTGGGAACCGTCACAGGTGGAAGCCACTAAGAGCTCCAATGTCACTTACATAATTTGGATATCGAGTCTAGAATCGTGATTGCGTGTTATGATTGTGGCAATTTGAACAATTCTGATAAATGTGATAAACCTTGATTTATGCTTAATTATTAAATTGCATGATTTCTCTTTATTTAAGTTAGCTTACCCCTTCTTGCATATGTTTGTTCTGTGTGTCTTTCTCTTTTGCAATGATCGCCATTAACAATTGACGTGAGCAGCTAAAAATGCAAGTGAGAATACACCCCTCCTGGATAGGAGTGAGTAGTGACTGAGCGTTTCCAGCTGTAGCCTTCACTCTTTGTTTTGCTTAGATGGTTGGGTGTTTTGTAACCCTTTCTTAGTGTAGGCTGTATGTATAGGCAGTACATGTATAGTTATTTTAAGGATGACTGTATACCGACCTATTACTATCATCTGTCTTTGAATTATCATAATATAATGTTTTGTTTGATAGCATAAAAACTATTAAAACGGGATGTTACACAAAGTATGAGTACAAATGACAAAGTCATATATATATATATATATATATATATATATATATATATATATATATATATATATATATATATATATTATTTGAAAAATTACACTTAGTGTGTATTTAATAGCATATTTTGGACCCTAAATGCTTTGAATTAACAAGATACGAGATATAAAATTGATTTTTTTTTCTTCTCCTCCTACATGCACATCGAAAATTTAAATATAGTTTTTTTAGTTTTATTTATGACTTAAACAAGATAGGTAAAATTGAAAAAAAAAATGAAATTTAGTGTAATCAACTTAAGCCTATTTTTGGATATCTTTTTTTAGTCTAACATATTTGATGGATAGTGTTTGCTTTATAGGTAGATTAAACATGCATTCAATGTTTATCGTAAGTTAAGGATATTTAAAACAAGTTAGTTCAATCTATATTTTGACCTATCCTATTAACAATATGTCAAGACCCGATTTGGGTGGATCTTGTCCAACTAATATTGAATTTGAAAATCTTAGCTTCCTCAGTAGCTCTTCTAAAAGAAAAAAAGTTGAATCTTTTATTTATTAACTTATTTAAATTAATAAAAAAAAGTTAAAAAAGAACATTAATAATTTATGTTCATTTATGGGATTGGTGTGAGGATATTTACATGCACATTTCAAAATATGAAAAGTAAAAGATTTTGAATAGTTAACAGTAATTTCTGATTTAAATAGTCACATATAATTTTTATTTTATATTTTTAATTTCATCTGGTTTCTCCATGCATGTACAAGGAAATCCACAAGCTTCGTGAAAGTTTGAAGACACCATTCATGATAAAAATGACTATAAGTGTATTGTTTCTTCATAGGCTTTTACTTTCTGTACTCCCACAATTTCTTCGTGCAGTCCCTTAATTTTCGTAATCACCATTTTACTCTCCGCCGTGAAAGTGATATCCAAAATACATATATTTTTAGAACTTTTCAGACTATGACTTCTGAAACAAGATTTTCGAAACAATTTCCGAAATAAAAGTTTAAAAAATATGAAATGCATTCAGGAATAAGCTTTTCGTAACAAACTTTCCAATAAAACTTTCTAAAACACATGAAATACGCATTAGAAATAGCTTTTTGGAATGAGATTTTATCGCATTCTATATCTTCTTCTTCCTTAGCAACATTCTCCCCTGATCTTCTTCCCTTGCAGCAGCGATGGTAATGGAAGCAACAGCATAAGTGTAGGTAACAAAATTTGTTAAGAATAGTCCAAATGTGAGTTAAAAGTCTCATATTAGATAAAATAGACAAAGTTAATCACTATATAAAAATAAAGACCCATAACACCGTTGTCTTAAGATGTTGGAGTAAAAGTGGTGTCAAAAAATGTCACCATAGTGGTATGTAAGACTAATGTCACCATAGTGGTATTAGAACCGATGGTTTGGAATGACTGACCGTATAAGCATAACAAAAAAAAAGGTCATCTTACACATGAAGGGAAATATATTATATGAAAAATAAATACTATATAACCACAATCTCTCAATGATTATGACCATAAATCATATGAAAAAATATATATATATATATAAACCCATAAGTATTAAATACTAATTATAAGGACAAAAAAATAATCATATATTCTATAATCTATTAATTATTTTTTTTATCAAAATTTTTATAAACTCTTACAAATTTCATCCCAAATTCACCAAATTTCACCTCAAAATCTCTTAGAAAATAAAAAAAGTTTACCCTCAAATCTATTTGCTCATTATAGGGTTGAAGAAGCAATAATCATATTCATTTAAAAAGGGAAACAAAAAAGAACACAGTGCAATATATTTGAATATAACTTTTATTGAAGTTTTTCTTCTCTTTGGTTTAGAACAGGTTGTGATCCAAACACCCAAACTTGTTAAATAGACACATTTGTTTGTTACAGGAAAAGATACAACAACACTTGAGTTGGCACAGGGAAACTTTAAGCAGAAATTTAATCTAGTAGTTACCACTGGTCGTAAGAGCATTGACACGACATGCAGCATAATTATATAATTATATATGTATATATATCCATCCATATATATTAATATTTATCTAGTTGTGGTTGGTGCTGTTCCAAATGTCTTCAAGCTCTCGAGCAAAGGCTTTCTGTCTTCCAACAACAATAGTTATGTGGTCTTTGTTGTCGATAACTCTCACTTTTGCACGTGGAATCCGTTTCTGAACCTCATAGCTGCATTCTACTGGTATCACTTCATCGTTTCTCCCATGGAAGATTGTCACTTTGCACTTTGGGTTTTCTCTCACAGCATCTAAATAGGTTCCAATTTTAGCAGCAGTTCCACATATGATGTTGTGTAGGGTATGCCACGCTGCATTGTGTGTGTGGCAGAAGAACCCTTCCAGCAAGAACGTCCTCACTCTGATTCAACAAGTTCACACTGAAACTAATTAATATGGTAGTTCATGGTAGATGAAGATGTTAAAGGGAAGGAAATAGAGAAAAAATCATGGATTCGACCTATCCCATAACAATTTGAAAATAATTATCTTTTTTAATACTATCTCTCGTTACTATTTACTTTCTTTTTCTTCGTAGATTCAATTTTCTACGCTAATCATCTTTTTATAAAAACTTTGTTGAAAATTAAAATAATATACTCTGATGAGTTAATAGGGGAGTTCATGTTAGATGAAGAGTCTCTCTCACCAACAACACACTTCAAATTAATCTCTTTTGGTTCATTCATGGCCATCAAACCTAGAATCATTAATAAATGCAACCATAAAATAAAATCTGATTCTTCTTCTGTCCTTACATTCTGACACGTTTGACTAGTGATCCCCAACTATGGGGTCTAGCTGTTAGATCTTACCATACCAAGTTATTAATTACCAACGTTGTACCCTAATAAGGTTTTTTTTTAATCAAACAAAAAAACCCAAAACATAAATAAGAGGATAAAAAGTCCAAAACATTAAGGATGCAAATTTATGTTTGGACGGTTGCTCTTGTTTTTCTTCAACTCCATATCCATCTCGCAATTATCAAATGGGTGTGTCATACCATTGATGCTAATGAGAAAAAAAATCTGCATTACTAAGTATAACGGTGCATTAATTAAGAAATCGGTGCATTTATTATGATTAGTATTTTGTTAAGAGAAAAAGAAAACCCATCATCATTCTTTATAAAATCTTCTTATCCAATTATATTTTCTTATTCAAGTTTAGGGCTATATCACTATAAGCATACTAATCATGAGAAATAAAAAAATATATATTTAAAAGCTATGCTTTCCGTCACAGCTATGTTTTCCTTTTCTTTTTTTGGAATAAATAAGAGCTTGTGTGCCTCACAAATTAATGAAATAACTCCATGGTTGAAATATATCCCTTTCTACTTCTTAAAGGGAACATGACATGACACATGACTATTGCCCTAAAGTTTTTGCTCATTCATGGCTTAAAGTGTGACAGCAAGATAGTTTTTAGATTGAGGCTTAAAGTACAAATGTTTTTTTGGGAATTTTTGTTACTACACAATAGTTAATTAAGTAATGGTGTATTTTTTTAAAAAGTGCAATGTAATAAAATATTACAAAAAATACTTAATTATAAGATGATCGGTGTGTAATCTTACAATTTGCATGAGAACATGTGAATTTGTTGTGACTATAAAGATCCAATTTGTAACAATTTTAATGTGGTAATAACTTACTAGGGTGTCACTTTAATTTTTATCTACAATAAATGTTAATTTTAAAAGCAACCAAGAGAGAGAGAGAACAATAAACTCTCAACATAGATAATATATATAGCTTTCAAAACATTATTTCTTGTCGTAGTTTGGTTCTTGATTTATTATCCTAAGAGTCAGTGTCTACATTTATAAAACTTACTTTTCTGAAATTCGCTCACTACTTGTAATAAAAACTAACTTTATACAAGTATAATGCAAAACAATAAACATGAAAAGACTTATTTATTTATATTTTTAGTTTAAAATATAAAAGAAACTAATATATTTTACCTTCAAGTTTAAAAAAAATTAATATCTATAGTTAAAATACATATATTAAATCTTCAAAAATTAAATCTGTAAAACAATTTTTTTCAAAACCTTTTTTAATTTATAAATAAAAAATTTAAGAAAAAAAAATCATTTTTTGAAAAAAAAATTGAAGACCCTTAAGTAAAAAAAAAAACACAAACAGTATAGAACTTTGAAAACTAAGATCTAAATTTAATTAACATAGAAATAAACCGCAATTGTAGTTGAATATACTACATACTATTTTGGTAGGTTAGGATTTTCTTAATTACTTCTAAGAAAAGAAAAGAGATCGTGAGAAGAAAAAAAAAACAAGGGTCAAAAATAGGCCAACTAAATAGAGAATGATTAAAGTTGGAAGGAGAATGAAAATAGAAGAGGTGGGTTTACCTGTTTCGAGTGATGAGTTTGGCTAAAAATTCCCAAATACGGTGGTTTTTGCAGATAAGCAAACAAATCACTCTCGATATGTGTTCGTACCAGCACGCCAACGACGCGCCAAACGCCATGGGTGGCCACACGCGCCTCGGAGCAACTTTTCTCATCACGTATTGTGTGGCCTGCGCTTCACCTTTCGGCACCGGGTAGAATGGCTGCCCAATTAATTTCACAAATCAGTTTCACATAAATATATATAATAAGAAAATTTTGATTAATTGGTAATTAATTAGTGATTAATAAGTAATTACTGGAGCAAGCAGGGTGAGTGACTTGACGGAATGGGGGTGTTTGACAGCAAGTGCGAGTGCCAAAATGCAACCCAAGGAATGGGCCACAATGTGGAAGGATTTCACGTTATGGGCCTCCAAAACGGATCTCTCTATCATCTCTAAATGCTCCCTTAACGTGTACATTGACTCGCTCGGCTTTGGACTCCTCCCGAACCCAAGAAGATCAACCGCGAATAACCGGTAACTCGACTTAGCCGCGCTAGATAAGTTCGGGAACACCGTCTCACTCCAAAACAACGACGATGAAATGAACCCGTGTATGAACACCACGTCATCTCCTGCTTCACCATCTACATCACCACATTAAACGATTATGCCAAGTTCAGACAACATAGTATAATGCTACAAAAATTTGGAACATCCTACGATTTACATCAGCAGAATTTGGTACCTGTGGTGGGAAAATGGGAGTTTACAAAGAGTGAGGCTTTGGCATTGGGGTTGTTGTGAGGAGAGGATGAGGAAGAGATCCAACTCGTGCAGTATTTGCAATCGCAGTCCGACCACCTAGGAATTTGGTGGGGATGGTGTCTCCCGAATTTGCCCTGGAGCATTTCGACAATGGTGGTGTTGACGGTGAATGTGGAACAACGTGAGTTTCCGTTTCCGTTTCCGTTTCCGTGTCCGTTTACTTTCTTGGAATGTAGAACGGGATCCTCCAGCTTGAACCTCTTGAGCTCGTTGAGGGTTAGTTTTGAAACCTCGGAGACCAACGAGGGTCGAGAGTAAAGCGTGTCAGAGATATCCTCCAACCGAAGCTTGGAAGAGGTGAGGGACACGATCTTGGATTCCCCACCTTGCTCGGAAACCAAGATCTTTCCGCTGCTGGTGATTGCTTCCTTTGTGGAAGAGCAATAGCAGGGTCTGAAATCTGCTTCAATCCACAAGTCCACAGCTTTGAAAACAAAGCACAAGAGAAAATCGACGAGGTCGAGGACGCAGAACGCGACGAAACTCACTGCCTCATTCACAAGCCTTGCACTCATCACCAAAGCGGATCTAGCCTTGGCCGTCACAGCCATTTGCATGATGCAGGTTGCGGATGAGAGAGGAGAAGAAAATGGTGATGAGTGTGAGGGTGAAGAAGAAAAAGGTGTGTCTATTTATGTAACGTGAAGGGAGTGGAGAATGGCATCTGAAAAGTTGAGGCAGTGATGGTTTCTAAAGTTGCAGAGACAGCAGAATAAGATGTTGAAATCTTAAAGGGTGGGTTAATGGAAGGACGCAATGCAAGGCCAAGTACCCTTCTTATTTAGTTTTGTTATGTTTGGTTTGATGAAAGCGTGTGGGCTTCGCTCTCTTAAATTAAAACTTCTTCACACAGAACCAGAGAGAGAGAGAGAGAGAACTGATACAAAATTGATTGTTCATTAAACAGCATTTGTTGGCCAAGAAAAAAAAGTAGTTGGTTGTTGAACCCCTCACAGAAGAAGCAATTTCTCCTTCACCACCACCCTTCTTTAGATGAAGTGTAAACAAGGTATATATAACACCAAAAAAATTAAAAATCACCCTCGCCTAATGCTAAGAATTATAAGTCACTTTCTTGCCCATACGAAATTATCGGCACCGTTTTTTTCCCACTTTTCTCACCCGTTTCAACTTCGCTCTGTTCCTTTATTTCACCACTACATTTCAACTCACACAGTTTTAATTAGAAAGCCATGGAATAATAAATAGTTTAATTCGGACCATAACCCCTTCTATTTAATGCAAGCCATGCTATTAGGTACCCATTTAAAACCCTCCTCAATCATATCACTGGTCAATCAAAGTGATTTTTTTTAATCTGCAAGATTAAGTGTTTTCCTAAAGTTATACTTTTTTATGTAAACATACATTTAGTTTTAACAAGTTCGGTTATATACAATTCTAAAACGCATTAATTTGCCCTCTTATGTTTGTTTCATCACTCCTATGCAAGAAATTTAAGTCTTTGGTGTCAAGAAGTTCCACTTTTGTATGTGTGTTCTTTCTCCTCCTCATGTAATTACTATCACTATTAATTTGTGATTCTAATATTATGTCTTTGCGCCAAGTTAAATTATTTAGTTTTTCAACTGGAATAGTAAATTTTCGATTCCAGTTGGTGATCTTTGCCACCAACGACCTTCATTTATGGCACTCAAATATATATATATATATATATATATATATATATATATATATATATATATAAAATATATATATATTATATGTAAAATGTTAATATATTTATTTTATGTTGTTATAAAATTATTTTAAAATAATTTATATAATTGTGATTTTTAAATCAACTATAAAAATTATTAATATATAATGTTATACAAATATTTAAAATATAACTTTATAAATCTATATAAATTTATATACAATTATTTAAAATATAAATACAAATAAAAACCAAAATAAAATTTGATGTGATAAAATATAAATTAACATAACTTGTTAAAAATATTTAATAAAAATATCAATTTTAATAAAAAATATTAGTATAACATTCATGTAAAAGTTACCAAATTGATATTTTGACAATGACTTGACATGTGGCATAACAATGACTTCACATATTTAAAAAATTAAAAAATAATCAACAAATTAAAAAAAATCATAAACGGATACATGACACATATTTAATGGTCGTAGTATAATACTAAGAGAAATAATTTAATTGTTACACATTTTAAAAAATAGAGACTCAATTGATACCAATTAAAATATGTGGAGCTAATTGAATTTTTGAAAGAACCAACATTAATGACCTCTGATGACTGTTTTACAACAACTATTTCTCAACAAGTGCATTGGTACGTAGTTTGTATCAAGTGTCGTATTCACAGGGATTTAACAATTAACAAGTATATTGATAGTTTTTTTTTGTTGGTTTGTGATAAAGAGTGGAGTAAGGACTATGAATTGATTTCATCTCATCTTCTTCTATACACCACTACCATCCCATCTTGTTAACTTATTATGCAAATAATTAAATATCCTAGAAGTACCTCTTTATATGTAGATCAAGGTTCACCCCTGAACTAGAATCTAAGGACTTCAAACCCAGTGTGATTCCTCAAATCCTGGTAGAATGAATCTTTGCTTTAATATGCATGACTCTCTCTTCCAGCATCCCCTCTTGCTATTTAAATAAGCACCATTACAGGTATGATGATGTGATTGGATCACAATTTGAGACCAATTTTCCAACTCAATCCAAACAAGTTAAATAGATGAATGATCAAGTCATCATTAAGCATAAATCAAACCACAAACAATTGAATGAAAGCAAAGATAAATATCCAAGAAGTAGAAGTGAATAGAATTAGAATTGATTACATCAAACCTGGACACGAGGGAGTTCAACTACTCATAGAATATTACAATGCAATTTAATTACAAAATAATATACTCAAATTTTATATACTTAATTATTATTACTAATATAAAAAAACTATATATAATTTAGTAGTGAAATTTTTGTATGTTTTTCCTTACAAAAATTATAGTTTTGAAATTGTATTTGATATGAAACTCATTTTAAATTAGTTTTTTTAATTTCATCTCTTTCCCTGGATATTCCCGTATTTGAACACATTTTCTTATAATATGTTCCAAAAACTTAATATGAAACATTCCACCTACAATTCAAAAGAATTAATATGAAACTTCCCACTTATAATTATTTGAGTTTTAAGAAATAGTTCTCTAATTCAACAATTGAATTCCTAGTATCATGCTTGAAAATAGGTGAAGAAGTAAATTTGTATTGTTTTTATCTTGAAGGGTATCTTCCCTTTTATCACTTTACAAAAAATGAATCTATTATTTTATTTTTCATCAATATACCTATTTAAAAATAAATAAAGACTAAAAAATAATTTATCAAAATTTGAGAGACGTAATTACTAAAAAAAATATAATAATCAAGTCACATTTAAGAAATAGTTATGAAAAAACATATATAGTAAATAACTTTTCTTTTTATATTCATAAAAAAATAAATATACAAAAAAAATCATAAGATGAAAAAAAAAAACTAAATATCAAACTAATATTTTCCTATCAAGAGAAGGAAGAGAGTTACTTTTTTTTTTTTATCTTAAAAGAGGACGGATGAGAACTAAGAATGAGAGAATGAATTTATATATAACTTTCTATTTCTTTTTAGAAACAAAAAAACAAAAGAAGATATGTAAGAGTAATAAATGAATACATGAGAAACTTAAGATGAGAGAGAATAAAAAAAATATCTCAATAAATTTTATTATTCTTTATTATGTTTACTTTTTTTTATTATTTATTAATATTAAAGTTTATATTTTATAAAAAAAAATAAAAAGCAATTTAATAACTTTTTACACGAATTGAGGCATAAATTATAATTTCCTTTTCTAAATTAGGTATTTGTACACCACAATTACAAAATACATTGATGAATACAATAACTTGGGTGAAATAAAGGAATTAAAACAAACAATACTTCATTGAAAACACAAATATAGTATCTTATTTAAAAACAAATTAAACTAAGTGAAAGAAGTGATAGAATGTAGGAAAATATGATTAAAGAGAGGTTCTTTCACATGAGTAATATTGTTAGGAACCTAGAAGAAACAAAAGATGCATCCAACTCTCTCCTTTTGAACAATCTTTTAGGCGATATTTATTGAATTGAGTGAGAAACTCTAAATTTGGAAGTCTTTCATTTGGTCCGTGTCCTCAGTGAGAAAAATATGCATACGGCAATGACTTTCAAGCCTAACTAAAACAGTCATCCACACCGGCGGAGGAAACAAGAGGCAAGGGCCCAAAACATTTTTTTTTTTAAATTATATGTATTTTAATTTTTTTATAAATTTTATGTATTTTTAAATTATTTAAATTATATAAATCTCTTTAAATTAGGTAGTAATATATTGAAAATTAATGAAAATTAAATTAGGTATATTTTTATTTATTTTATTAAGTAAAACATTTAATGTTAATAAATAATAAAACATAAAATCAAATATAGTAAAGAAAAAAAAATTATTAAGATATTTTTTTTTTCAATTGTCTTTTTGAGTTTATCACGTTGTACTCATCTCTTGCGATTATCTATTTTCTTTTGTTACGGAAGAAAAAAAAAATTAGACACACTCATCATTTTTGCCCTAATTTTTCATATATTCTCTTCCATTTAAAGAAAAAAAAAGGTAACTCTCTCTTGTCTCTCATGGTGAAATATTTGTTTAATATTTAACACTATTTTTTATCTCATGACTCTTTTGTATATTCATTGTTTATAAATATAGAATAAAAAGTAATGTATTATGTGGTTTATCATAGTTAGTTTTTGATTTGTGACTTGATTATCATAGATTTTTTTAGTAATTATGTCTCTCAATTTTTTATTAGATTATGATAAATTATTTTTAGTCTTAACCTTCTTTTTTAAATAGGTATATTGATGAAAAATAAAAGAATAAATTCATATTTTAAAAGTGATAAAAGAGAAACTATCGGAGAAGATGAAAATAAGACAATATGGTTGTTCATTCGCATAACAATGAAATGAAAGCTTCTAAAGACTTTTGGATCAATCTATGCACATTAGCAGAATGGAAGATGAATATTTTGTAGATAATATGATTATTTACATTGAAAATAAAAAAAAAATAGCTAAAATTTTTAATTATGATTTAATTATTTATAAGCTCAAGAATATTAAAAAACGACGATGAACATTCCTTTATATATGTGTAATTTCTTTTATATTTATAACTATATTAAATTTTGTATTTATTTTTATTGAAGTAGTATTAGTAATTAAATATATAAATTTTGAGTATATTATTTTGACTCCCTCAAAAATTTTGGTCCATCCAATACATTCTACACTTAACAATTTCAAAATTTTGGAATACAAAAATAGTCTGAAAGTCTTTGTTCAATGTAATTTCAATTTGCCACTTCTTAATCAATTAAATGACTAACCAATTTAAATTTAGTGATCTAATCAAAATCTATGCTTATAAATTCTTTGATTATCTTATTTCAAGCTAACTCATCGATACCATATAATCAAATCATGCAAATTCAACAACTTAACACACTATTCTAGATTTTGAGGCTTAGTAAAGAACCAAAATTGAAAATTCTAATTATAATATAAATTAAGAAGGATAAAGAAGAAAGTTATTTTTTTTTCTGACTTGGTTGCTTCTAGAACCGAAACAGTAAGAGTTGAATATGTCTCGGTTGTGAATTGAGGTAAATAGGTTACTCTTTTTTACCTCGACCGGATATATCTCGAATCTTAAACTGAAGTCAAATGACAAAAATAACCACGACCTAAACTCTTTCGTGCAATGGTGTAATTTAAAAAATGGTCATCACTACTCATTTAACCTTTCAAAATTTCTCACCAAGGACTTTGAAACACGTATTCCTACAAAACTTTTACAAGGAAACTTTGTTTTAAAATTTCTAACTTGTGCATTATTTAACCTAAATTTATGAAAAAATGTTTACGAATAGTAGTTGAACATCCACATTATAACAGTTTATACATTAATTTATAAAAAAAAAAATAGTTAAAAAAAAGAAATATATGGATGAAAATGAGTTAGAATATATCCATAGTAGAGATAAGGTACGTAGCATCGAAGATTTTGGTAACTGCTTTGGCTGGCAATACAACAGTGCTTGTCTCAACAACCAGAGTGTCGAAAACAAGGCAACATATATTTGTTCCAAAAACCAAACCTAAGTGGTAGTTCGGAGATTGTAATATGAAATAGTAGTACTAGATTTATTGGTCATTCCGTATTTGTAATGGTGGTGACACTTATCTGCTTTATGTGTTATGGCTGCCTCTGTTTCTTTCAGCTATGGAGGTTTTGTGTTTGCAGACTCTCATCAATTCTGGAAACAAAAACGACAACCGCTCATTAATCTTTTCAGAATCCGTTTCAACGCCATATCCATTTCTGATATATGCGTGATGTAAACCAAAACTTTGTTTCTTTTCTCTTCGCCGTAAGTTTTGATACTCGCATGGCGCCACGCATATTTCATCAATGGTGGGTGTTTTGTAGAGTCAAAGATATTGTTACAACTATGAGAATGGGAAGATGAATTAGTAGTGAATTTTGTTTCTCTCTATCATCTTTTCTCTATCTGTCAATCTCGTCATGAGGTAAAATTAACTTATTTACACTTTAACTTATATAACATTTTGGTTTTGCTAAATATTAATTTGAATCTCACACATAAGTTAATATCATATAAATTTATCTTATGAAAAAAATATTTTGCTTTATTTTTTTCCAATTATTTATGAAATTACTTAATAATTTATATTCTAATACTTTTTATCCATAATAAAAACTATTTTAGATAATAATAGTTTTTTATTTATAAGTAATTATTTTGAAAATTTATAATTTATAATTTATTATAAATTAATATTTAAATTAGTTATTGTGAAAACCCCCTCTGCCACCACTTCACCATAAACAAAAACCCACTCCCTCTCTAATACCCTCTCCTTCCCCTACCCTTCTCTGCCTTCTCTCTACCAAGTTCACCCAAAGAATTTCTGCAGTAGGTCTAATCCTCTTCCCTGTTGCAGAATATAGGGCTGAAGCAAGATCAGAGCCACTTTCCCAAGCTGAGTCTCCCTTTCCTACGCTGCCTTAGGTTGGAGTTTGAGGTATTCTCTTTGGTTGAGGAGTCAATCCTAGTGGAATTTCCAAAGGTAAGGGGAGTTAGCTAACTTTTGCACAAACCATTTAGAATCTGTCCTGATAAGTCTAAATTGTATGCTTAAGTATCGAATTGATGATTGAATTGTGTGATTTATTGTGTGTTGCTGAGTTTGTGATGAATCTGGACCCTTGCATGTAAGAACAGGCTTGAAAACTGGTATTCTCGCCTGGGCGAGTGACTCTCGCCTGAGCGAAACTATCAGAGAAATCACCCCTGTTCCTGCGCAAAGTCTCGCCTAGGCGAGCTGGAGTCGCTTAAGCGAGATCTGTTCTCGTCTAAGCGAGCCAGCCTAGCCTGAGCGAGAGTTCGTCCAGGTTTTTATTTTGGCCACTGTTAGAGTCTCGCCTAGGCGAGATTGACTCGCCTGAGCGAGATGGCCTCTCGCCTAGGCTGGATTTTCTAGCTTGGGCGAGGTCCCCTACAGTGGTTGGCTTGAAATCCTGTTTTAATGATTGAAGTGATAAGAAGTATTGTAATTATGTGCAGTTACTCTCCTGTATGCTTGAAATATTTTATGGATATAGTGAGAATCGAATAGTTGATGATTGTGAATGATGAGAAGTTGTGTTTATAATGGAGTTTCAAGGGAAATTTATAAGAGTTTGTTAGTGTGTGTAAGGACATGAGGAATCCGTATTGGATGGCATCCTGAAACTCCAATAATCATTCATGCTCATGTAGAGTAGAATGGATTATGTCGTGAGGAGTAGCAGGATGTCCTAGTCTTTGGACTCGATAGAGCCTTAGACGCGAAGGGGACTTACCCTGTGAGAGGTTGGGTGATAACCCCTTGTGTCCAAACTCTGCAGAGCTTGGGAACCTTCACAGGTGCAAGCCACCAAGAGCTTCAATGTCGCTTACACAATCCGGATATCGAGTCTAGAATTTTATGTATACTTGCGATATGTTTGTGATTGATGTTTTCAATATGAACTGTATGTTTTTCCCTCAAATTTCAGTTTGCTCACCCTTATTGTTCATGTCTGTTTTCTTTATGTTTCTCCTTGCTATGATCACTTGTTGTTGGTGTGAGCAGGGCCGAGTCCAGATGGTGATGTCCCTCCCTCTAGCAGGAGCTGAGTGATCGATGAGTAGTCCCGTGGTAGAGCTCATGGATTAGATGCCATGTAGTTTTGAGATGTTTTAGTTTATGTTTGAATACCTATGTTCTTCACCACAAATTCATAGAATATGTTTTTGGATGACTATATCAGCTGTATATTCTATAGTGTTGTTTCATTTACTATCTGCAGTGCTTAATCATAATATAATGTTTTATTTGATAACGTGAAAAACTATTAAATGGGATGTTATAGTTATTGTATTGATCAATTATTTTTTATTTTAAAATTGATTATTATTTATAAAAGCAATTGTAGTATAGAATTAAGATGCCATGCCTTTAAAGCTAAAAAATGTCAACATAACTTACTAAAAATTAATACATAGGGTTTTCCGAAAAAAAAAAACTAAAATACGGAAGTGTACACATAAGTGATTTGAGAGAAATTTGATCAAAAAGTGTCCTTTGGGCGTAAGGGACAAAAAGTTTATGGGCTTAACCTTCATCACTTCAATTATTATTGTTAAATAGAAATTTCTTTATTTTCACTTATCATTTAAATAAATATTTGCTTAAATCAGTATTTTATTTTTTGAGTTTGAGAGTTTGATGCAAACTTAATTAAGATGTAAATTTATGAAATTTTAAAAGTCGTATTATAATATAAAATATGGGAGTGTTAAAATTTTTTAGAGATTATAAAAATATGAAAATATAAAATATATGTTACAAGATAAACTTATTATATTTTGTTATATATATTTTGTTACATTTCGTATCAACTAAAAACATATTCAATCAACCTTTTTTTTATTATGATTAATATTAATATTAATATTAACACTATTATCATCATTTATAGTATCTATTTTGATGGGTGTTTTCATTGTTATTATTATAATTAAGTTTATTATTATTATTATTATTTAATTCACACCAAATACCCCACAACTTTATTTGTAAGAATAAAATAGGATAACTCTACCGAGAAGAATAATAAGATATATTTCTAAATATTGTTTCCATCGAAGTTGGCCTGAGCCTAATATGTAAGGTTGGAAATATGGATGTCAAAAAAATTCGTATCCATAGATATTTGTGGATAAAATCCACAACAGGTAAGAAATGAATATTGTAAATGGATATCCACGGGTAACGGGTACGGGTATTTTTTATACCCGCATGTTAACGAAGCGGGTATAGATATCATAGTATCCATACCCGCTATACTCTAATTTAAATTATAAAAAAACATCATTAAAATATTAATATATTGATTTTGAATGAGTTATTTTTTTATCAATTAGTTTTTAAAAAAATTCATTTCTTTGTAAACTGACATTTAACACTATTTAAATGGATTATTTGGACTTTGTTTAAAATTTATGAATGTTATGTATTGTATTTTATTTAAATTTACGATTAAAATATGTTGTTAAATATTTATTTTTATTTTTTTATAAATAACCATGGATAATCGTGAATATTTGTGAATATTAAAATATTATGTAGGTATCCGTATAATAGATATCCGACAAATATGGATATAAATACAAGACGGATATTTACCCGTAGATAAAATACAAAAGAGCTACTACTCATACCTTACCCATCTCATTAACATCCTTAGATGAAAACATCTATATGAGAGCAACTTACTATCTAAATACTATTCATCATCGGTTCATTGTTTTAAAGGACAAACTTTACTTTAAAAACAATCATGATATTTAACTGAAATAAATTGAAAAGGAGAAGACTTCTAAAAAGGTCGTCAAATTTTTTTATAAAAAGGTTAAATAAAAGATTTATAAAATGCTTCCAAATTTTGTCGACATACCAGTTCATTATTGTAATAATTATTCTCACCAAAACCTTTAAACACGGTTAATAATTTGTCCAATCTATTATAAGAACCATATTTATTTTAAAAATCAATTTATTTATTTACTTCTTTTGACAAAGTGAGTTGTTGAAATGGGACATATCACAATAGTAAAAAGATACCATATTCCTAAGGTATCCAAAAATCAAGATTCCTCGTTAAGAACTATATCCTTCGCCACTCGTAATAAATACTGTACTCAAACAAGAAGAACAATCACAATTAGAGAATGTACACACAAACTCAACCACCTATTCATGAGACAACTACTTTTTTTAGTAAATTAATATATTGTAATACAAGTTATTAATTATGTGCATTCATAAGAAATAAGACACCAAGAACTGAAACCGACATTTAATATAGGGATAGAAAATTAATATGAGAAGATATGTTTTCGCAGCAATACAAAAATATTCATTTAAAAAAAAAAATAAAGAGGTTGTTGGTTCCATCTCCACAAGTTGAGGTACATAAGTTTTGACGAAGACAATTCAATTAATTATTTTTTTTATGAGGCACTTAAATATTACATAGATTAAAACTTTGAAAACATTAACATTATATTGAACTTCAATAAATCAAGTTTTCAGATCATATAAATCAAAGTTCGTTTAAAGAATACTTTGAAAAATAAGTTTTAGTTTAATAGGATTGAAATATAAGATAAAATATTGAATAGACAACTTTCACAAGACTTATATATTAAACATGACTTAACTCATTTTATTCACTCAATAACTTTTGCTCAATAGGTTTGAGTAAAATTATTGTATAAATAATTGTAATATTGAACTTGTGTTCATCTATAAATAATTCAGACAACTTTCCAACCACTAATTAATGTGTTTATCTATTAAAAATTTGATTCTATAGTGATATGCTTAATATCCCATCATGTCACTTCAAAATATTTAATCTCAAACAAAATATATTAATACAATCAAAATTAACATATAACATTTAAATATTCATGTTTTAAATCATATACATATACATATACATATTTATAATAATTTTAACTCGTAGAATTAAAATCAAACACTTTAATGTAAACAATACATGTGAAATGAAATTGCTTGAGGGAATTTAATTACGAAATTATCTTAATCGTTACCAAGTTTAGATTTGCTAAACAAATCCTCATTGGGTGAATTTACCTAAATTGTTAAGCGAATCAAAATTTGATAAGCGAACCAAGTATAAAATTAACCGTGATTTATTGGATAAAGTTGTTGAATGAATTACACAGAACCAACAATTCTGCAGAATTTTTCAAAAATTGGCTTCAATTTCAAAATAACTCAATTATTCATTTTAAAAAGGTTAAAATTCACTAAACATTATATAAAGTATAGATTGCATGGTATAACTAATATTTCTGAATTTGAACATGTCAACTCCCAATTTCAAGTGCTAATACAAATACAACTCATCAATTTAAAAATTCTCAAATAGAATAATCATAATCAACAATTATATTGATCAAGACTTTGAAATAATTTCCCTTACCTAAAACCTTCATAAAATCCAAGCAATAAACAAAAGAAAGTTAAACACTATCAATAATATACAGTGCCTACAGGTCTATCATTAAATCTACCAAAAGAAAATGTTAAAAGATGAATAAGTTCAGATAATCAAAATTCTCAACTAAGAGGATCAAAATTTAACAAATGTGAATTATTCACAAATAGAGTCAAAATATTGAGAATAAATAATTTATTGAATAAAATTAAGCTCACTCTAAGATAAATTACAATAGGGCACGAGTGATATATTTTGCTAGGTTACGTCTCTAGTATGATTTTGTGAATATCCAAAGAATAAGCATTTTTAGACCTATTTCATCCTATAGATTTAATATATTTGTTCAATGAATTTCTACTAGAGAACAATAAGTTTTTTTTTTTTATTTAACTTTGTCAAACACAAAATTATATTTCGTCCAATATATTTGATTTCTTTAAATAATATGTTATATTCGAGATGCAAATTTTTGAATGTATAAAAGTAATAAATATTTAAATAGATATATAAAAATTCAAAAACTTTGATATATTCTTAACTTTACATTTTTTTTATATTTTAATATATCAAATTAATCGATATAGATAAATATACTAGACTTGAATTTTAAATTAATTAAAAAAACAAGATATATATAAGATTAAAAATTGGTAATTTATAATTGAGAGATTGAAATAACATCGAAAATAAAAAAGACCAAAACAATAAAAAAATAATTTAATTCTGACAAAGATTGCATCAACTTGCATATGTACACAATTTATTCTCTATTTGAATGTAATTGTTATTTATGTAATTTGATTCCTAAGAGTTATGTGTGTACATTTTCTCCACCATGTACATTTATTCTTACCTAACTTTTTTTTATCAGAAAATCTCAAACGTGAAACTACTGGTAGATGTTGATATGAAAGAATGATAGCACTGTGTATTTAATTATTTCTCCAAAATAAGGTTAGTTGTGATTCCCTCCCTTTCAATTTTTGTTTTAATTGACATATTGACTACAAATATTTAAGTAATATAAATGTAAAACAAAAATGTTTTCAAATATTCTTATAATAAATATTTCCTATCATCTTGAAGAACGTAGTTTAATTTGAAGAACTAAAATAAAAATACTCTTCTTTGTCTTAAAATTAAAAAAAAAATGTAAGATTACAATACATTAGTTAAAAAATGAACTATACAAATTTTGAAAAAAAATATCCTAAAATTTTAATGATTTTTAAATATATATATATATATATATATATATATATATATATATATATATATATATATATATTAAATAATTATAAGAAATACACAGTTGCACGAAGAGTTTGTTGTGTTTCAACAATTAATTGGTTCTTCTATGTTCGTTCTTTCCTTTTATGTGAAGACACTCTTTTGTATAAGAAATACCCATTCAAAATTGAACAATTAGTCCAAACAAATACACACAGTATATATTTATCAGAGAAATGATTAATATAATTAATAGGTGAGTAATGTCAATATAAAATACACACTCATAAATACATTAATTAACATGCGACAATTCTCACTGCTCTATCTCTCTCTTCTTATTTTTTTTTTTTTAATATGACGGAGTCGATAATTCCTAGGAACATAGAAAAAAAAGTTATTAAGTTTGGAAAATAGTATTAGATTATAATTTATATTATTTATAGTAAAATGTATCTTATTTTGTTTGAAATAAAATGTAAACCGTTGTCATTGATATAGACATTTTGTTGTTTAGACTTGTACTATGAAATTTTGTATTAATTGAGAGATATATGCATCCATGATTACAGTATAGTTATTACTCTATCAAGTAATTATGAATGACACAATATTGTGTTATACCATCTAGATGTTTAAACTTCAAGCAATAAACAAAAGAAAATTAAAAATTCTTAAACAACATAGGTGCCTACATGTTTATAATTAAATCAATCAAAAGTGAATAAGTTAAGAAAATCAACTAATAAGAGCAGTACAAGCTTAAATTATTAACTAATGAAGTCCAAATACTAAGAATAAAGAGTTTATGGAAAAAAAGAACTTACTCTATGATAATTTATAACCAGATAAAATTTTTATTTTTTTGTTATATATATATATATATATATATATATATATATATATATATATATATATATATATATATATATATTTTATTTTTTTTT